>Ga0160432_100479_pt1 | contig 25502 bp, 19 predicted proteins | sample HID1971M_E0MG_FD_108250 | JGI IMG/M metagenome (GOLD analysis project Ga0160432, IMG submission 108250) | Enriched millipede-associated microbial communities from UW Madison campus, WI, USA - HID1971M_E0 MG | ecosystem: Host-associated > Arthropoda: Insects > Digestive system > Unclassified ... | reverse complement strand
CGATGATGACCCTCGGCGGCAAGCTGAAGTTCAAGGAATCGCTGTCGGGTCGCCTGGGCGACGTGCTGAGCCACGTGTACATGACCAGCGCCATGCTCAAGCGCTACCACGACGAAGGCGCCCCGGTGGCCGACCAGCCGCTGCTGGCCTGGGCGTTCCATGACAGCGTGCACAAGATCGAGGAATCGCTCTCTGCGGCGCTGCGCAACTTCCCGATCCGCCCGATCGGCTGGCTGATGTGGCTGCTGATCTTCCCGTTCGGCCGCCGTGCAGAAGCCCCGGGCGACCGCCTGGGCCACCGCGTGGCGGCGCTGCTGATGGCGCCGAACGAAGCGCGCGACCGCCTGGCCAGTGGCGTGTTCCTGACCCCGTGCGAGAACAACCCGGGTGGCCGCATCAACAGCTACCTGTCCAAGGCGATCATGGCCGAGCCGGTGGAGCGCAAGTTCATCAAGGCGCTCAAGACCAAGGGCATCGAAGCACTGGACTTCAACGCACAGCTCGACGAAGCGGTGTCCGGAGGGGTGATCACCCAGGACGAGCGCACGCTGCTGGAAGAGCTGCGCACGCTGACCATGGACACCATCACGGTGGACGACTTCGAGCCGCACGAACTGCGTTCGGCCAGCTACTACGACCGCGAACGCAAGGACGCGCAGTCGCAGGAAGCGGCATAACGCCAGCCTCGATACACCCCAGAACGGCGGACTTCGGTCCGCCGTTTTTCATTGCCTTCCTCGCAGCCGCTTTCCGGGAGACCTGCTGATGTCCGCCCCCCTCTTGACCCTCTACCGCCGCATGCAGCGCTGGCCCGCCGGCCAATGGCTGTTCTCGCGCGCGGTCTGCTTCAAGGCCCCCTACTTCGCCAGCATCGCCCCGCGTATTACCGTGCTCGAACCGGGCCGCTGCGAAGGCCGCATCGCGCACCGGCGCCGGGTGACCAACCACATCGGCACCGTCCACGCCATCGCGCTGTGCAACCTGGCCGAGCTCACCGCCGGCCTGATGGTCGATGCCTCGCTGCCCAAGGGCATGCGCTGGATCCCCAAGGGCATGGAGGTCAAGTACCTGGCCAAGGCAACCGGCACCCAGCATGCAGTCGCCACGCCTGCGCAGGCGATTGTCAGTGCCGAAGCGGGCTATGCGCTGCCTGTGAACGTGCAGGTACGTGATACCGCCGGCACGGTGGTGTTCGAAGCGCGGATTGATATGTGGGTGTCGCCGGTCAAGCGCAGTTGATTCTGTATCTCGCGAAGAGCAGCGTTTCAGTTCTTACGAGCTGGGGCGGCCGTCGGGCAGCCCCGCTCCGGGACACGCCGCAAGTACGTCCTTGTAGGCTGCTAGAAAACATCCATGTTTTCTAGCGTCCCTCCGGGGGCAACCCGCCGGCCGCCCCCGATGGTGGGTCGTGTGCGGATGGAAAAACCAGACACGCACGGCGTGTCCCTACGAGGCGGTGCCCTCCTGCGCAGGTCGGTTCCCAAACGACCGCCCACGATGCCCCCCCGGTAACGCATGAAAAATGAGCGGAGAACGCCGTTGCCGTTGATATTCCTTGGCCACCAACACACTGTCCAGGGTCGGCGGGGGTGGGTTTGCGGGACCGTAGAGCGCCATGGATGGCGCGAACGAGCCTACATGGACGTACTTGCGGCGTGTCCCGCAAACCCACACCCGCCGGCCCAGCGCGAGCACGTTCGCAGGCCTCGGCTGTTGGCTCTCCGCGAACATCGCACCGACCAACGGTCAGTACCTACCGCAGGGCGAGTCAGGCCGGCACGAACTGCCAGGCGATGACCGCGAGGATGGCCGGGAGGGCCTGGATGACGAAGATGCGCTTGTTGACGCTGTAGGCGCCGTACACGCCCGCCACGATCACGCAGCCCAGCATGAAGTTCACCAGCATCGGCAGGTGGTCGAACAGGCCCCAGAACAGGCCTGCGGCCAGGAAGCCGTTGTAGAGGCCCTGGTTGGCCGCCAAGACGCGGGTGAGCTCCGCCTTCTCCGGCGTGTTGCGGAACGTCTTCAGGCCCAGCGGGCGCGTCCACAGGAACATTTCCAGGACCAGGAAGTACACGTGCAACAGCGCGACCACCAGGGTCAGGATCAGTGCGGTCCAGTACATGCGCAAACCTCGAACGAATTGGAAACAGCTTACTCCGGCCGCTCGACCGGCAGCTTCTTTTCTTCGCGCAGCAGCCCGAACGCCGCCGCCGTCATGATGCCCGCCACCACCAGCCCGCCGGCGAACACCGCATGCGAGCCGAACAGCGACAGCCCCTTGTGCACCCATGCGAAGGTCAGGTCGCCACCGCGGTACACCACCGTGTCGATGGCCGCGCCCGCCTTGTAGCGCCACTGCCGGTCCACCCGGGTGAAGATCGTCTCGCGGGCCGGCTTGGCCAGCGAGAACTCGCTGGCCCGCGTCATCACCTGCACCACCGCCACCAGTATCGGCAGCGGCGAGGCGGCCAGAACCGAGAAGCCGATGATGATCGCAAACCCCGGGATCAGCAGCGCCGGCGCGATGCCGAAGCGCGACAGCAGCCAGCGCGTCAGCCCCAGCTGCAGGATCAGCGTCAGCGCGTTGATCGCCAGGTCCACCCGCGAATAGAACGCCGTGCTCGCCGCCGGGTCCGTGTACAGCCGGCGCACGATCGAGGCCTGCTCGTTGTACAGCAGCGTGCCGATGCCCACCCCGAAGACCACCATCACTGCCAGCCAGCGCAGCAGCGGCTCGCGCGCGATCAGTTTCAGGCCGTCCAGCACCCCGCCGCCCATCGGCGCCTCGCCCGAGGCCAGCTGCAGCTCCTGCTCGCGTGCCACCGCCCACAAGCGCAGCCGCCAGATGCAGAACAGGCACACGCTGAGGAAGCCGGCCGAGACCAGCATCAGGTTCGCGATACCCACCCGCTGCACCAGCGTCGAGGTCAGCGTCGGGCCCAGGAACGCGCCGATCGTGCCGGCCGCCCCGATGTAGCCGTAGAACGCCCGCGCCTGCACGTTCGAGAACACATCGGCCATGAAGCTCCAGAACACCGCCACCGCGAACAGGTTGAACACCGTCGTCCAGAAGAAGAACAACATGCCCCGCCCCGGCACCCCGCTGTCGAACAGCAGGTAGAAGCCCAGCAGCGTCACGATGAAGAAGCCGTACACCGCCGGCAGGAACACCCGGCGCGGGTAGCGGCTGACCAGCGCCCCGTACAGCGGCTGCAGCACCACCATGATCACGAACACGCAGGTGAACAGTACCTGCAGCACGAAGTCCTGCAGCGCGATGCCATGGCCGTCGAACCACGCGATCAGCGCCGGCGGGAACACCGTCTGCAGGTCGGCCGACGCCGCCATCGCCTCGCGCACCGGGCGCAGCACGTAATACCCGCTGAGCAGGCAGAAGAAATAGACGCAGGCCCAGAACAGCGGCGGCGACTGGCGCAGCGCCGCGCGCAGGCCGGGCTGCGCGGGCGCGCTCGGGTCCGGGGCATTCATGGCGCGCAGGTCCCGCACAGGCGGCGTGGCAGCGGCAGCATCGTGGCGATTCCGGGCAGCAAAGCGCGCACGGTAAACGATGCACCGCAACATCGCTAGGGGGCGACTGGCTTATGCTCGTACCATCACCGTTGGGGAACGGACATGTACGACTACATCATCGTCGGCGCCGGCTCGGCCGGCTGCGTGCTGGCCAACCGGCTCAGCGCCGACCCGCACTGCCGCGTGCTGCTGCTTGAAGCCGGCCCGCGCGACCGCAACCCGTTCATCCACATGCCGGCCGGATTGGCACGGCTGGTCAACAACCGCCGCATCAACTGGAACCTCTACACCGAACCGGAGCCGGCACTCGATGGCCGGCGGCTGTGGTGGCCGCGCGGCAAGGTGCTGGGTGGCTCCAGCGCCATCAACGCCATGTGCTACGTGCGTGGCGTGGCGGCCGACTACGACGGCTGGGCCGCCGCCGGCGCCACCGGCTGGGACTGGTCGCACGTGCTGCCCTGGTTCCTGCACGGCGAGGCCAACAGCCGCGGCGCGGGTCCCTGGCACGGCGATGCCGGGCTGCTGTCGGTGTCCGACCTGCGCCACCACAACCCGCTCTCCGACGCCTTCCTGGACGCCGCCGTGCAGGCCGGGCACGCACGCAACGACGACTTCAACGGCGCGCACCAGCTCGGCGTGGGCCTGTACCAGGTTACCCAGCGCGACGGCGTGCGCTGCTCCAGCGCCACCGCCTACCTGCGCCCCGCGCGCGGCCGGCGCAACCTCACCGTGCTCACTGGTGCCCGTGCCCGCGCCCTGAGCTTCCAGGGCGACACCGCCAACGGCGTGTACTTCCGCCACCAGGGGGCGCACCGTCATGCGCATGCGGCCGCCGAGGTGATCCTCAGCGCCGGCGCGATCCACTCCCCGCACCTGCTGATGCTCTCCGGCATCGGCCCGCACCGGCAGCTGCGCGCGCACGGCATCAGTACCCGGGTCGACCTGCCCGGGGTGGGCGGCAACCTGCAGGACCACCTGGATATCTGCACGCTGGTGCACACCCACCCAGGCGTCAGCTACGACCGCAGCAACCAGGCGCGCATCGCCTTCGACTACTTCCTGCGCGGACGCCGTGGCGCCGGCACCAGCAACATCGCCGAGGCCGGCGGCTTCGCCCGCTCGCCGCTGGCGCAGGGCGACGGTGCGGACGTGCAGTTCCACTTCGTGCCGGCCATGCTGGACGACCATGGGCGCCACCGCTTGCCGGGCGACGGTTACACCCTGCATGCCTGCGCGCTGCACCCGCGCAGCCGGGGGCGGATCCTGCTGCGCGATGCCGACCCCGCCTCCGCGCCGCGGATCGAGGCCAACTACCTGGGTGATCCGGAGGGGCACGACCTGGCCATGATGAAGGCCTGCGTGCGCATGTCGCAGCAGATCCTGGCCCAGCCGGCGTTTGACCGGTGGCGCGGTGCGCCGATCTTCCCGGCCCGCGACGACCTGGACGATACCGCCCTGGAAGCCTTCATCCGCGCCAAGGCCGAGACCATCTATCACCCGGTGGGTACCTGCGCGATGGGCCAGCATGCCGACGCGGTGGTCGACCCGCAGCTGCGCGTGCGGGGCGTGCAGGGCCTGCGCGTGGTGGACGCTTCGGTCATGCCCAGCCTGGTCAGCGGGAATACCAACGCCCCCACGATGATGATCGCCGAACGCGCCGCGCGCTGGCTGGGGGCCCTGGTCCCGGCCACCTGAACAGGGCGTCGACGACGACCCTCCCATTCGATGCAAAAACCGGGCCTTTTCAATGCGATACGCATTCATCTTCGCTTCGTTTGTGCAATCACGAAAAGCAGCGCTAGAATCGGTGCCAGCAGTTGCGCACGGGCCCCAAACGATGAAAGAGAACAGCAGGCGCCGACCGATCCGTTCGGCGGCAACCGGGTTGCTGGGCATGCTCATGCCCATCGCCATGTCGTCCACCGCACAGACACCCAGTGCGACACCGGCCGCGTTCCCCGTCAACATCGAGAACAGCGCCGCCTCCGCCATTCCGCACACCCAGCCTGCGGCGTACCGGGCCACCACGACCAATCCGAAGGTGCTGCCGCCGGCCGCCGGGTTCAACGTGGCCAACATTGAATCGATGGCCCAGCAGCTCACCTATGGCGAGCGCGTACCGGGCATGGCCGTGGCCATCGTGCAGGGCGGCCGCGTGCTCAGCGCGCGCGGCTATGGCGTCACCGACGTCAACAACCCGCAGATGGTCGATGCGCACACCGTGTTCCGGCTTGCATCGCTGTCCAAGGCGTTCGCCGGCACCATGGCCGGCCTGCTGGTCAACGACGGCACGCTGCGCTGGGACAGCAAGGTCACCGACTACGTGCCCGGCTTCCAGCTCAGCACGCCCGAGGCGACCGAGCGCCTGACCGTGGCCGATCTGCTCAGCCACCGTGTCGGCCTGCCGTACAACGCCTACGACCGCGACGTGGAAGCGAACGCCGAGTACTACACGCTCACCCACAAGCTGGCCTCGACCTCGCTCAAGTGCCAGCCGGGCGACTGCTACGCGTACCAGAACGTGGCCTTCAGCCTGATCGGCGACGTGGTGTACGCCGCCTCGGGCAGCTTCTACGAGCAATCGGTGGAACGCCGCCTGTTCAAGCCGCTGGGCATGGACGATGCCAGCCTGGGCCTGGCCGGCATCCAGGCCAGTTCGCGCTGGGCGCGCCCGCACGTGCGCAGCCGCAACGGCTGGGTGTCGCTGAGCCCGAAGCCGACCTACTACCGCCTCGCTCCCGCTGCAGGCGTCAACGCCAGTGCCAGCGACATGGCGCAGTGGCTGCTGGCCCACACCGGGCACCGCCCCGACGTGCTGCCGGCGCCGCTGTTGGCCACGCTGCACTCGACCCTGATCAACACCCCGGGCGAGATGCGCTCTGGCTGGCGTCGCGAGCGTCTGCACTCGGCCGGCTACGCGCTGGGCTGGCGCAACTTCGATTACGCCGGGCATGAAGTGATCTTCCATGCCGGTGCCGTGCAGGGGTATCGCGGCCTGGTGGCGCTGGTACCCGAACGCGACCTGGGCATCGCCATCATGTGGAACGGCGAAAGCAGCCTGCCCAGCGGCCTGCTGCCGACCGTGCTCGACGCGGCGATGGGCCTGCCCGCGCAGCGCTGGCTGGACGTGGACACCGACTTCGGCAGCGACAACCTGATGACCGAAGACAGCACGCCGGCCAAGCGCAAGGGCGTGTCGTCGGACCGGGCGGTGGCGTCGCCGCGGTAACTGCCCGGCAGGTTCATCGTGTCGAAGAGAGGCGGCCTTCGGGTCGCCTCTTTTTTTGTGGGGCCGGCCGCTGGCCGGCTCCGGAGACCGCCTGGGCCGACTGACAGTCGGCGCTACCGTCGGGATCAACGTTCGTTGATCCCTCGCGGGAGGGGATTTTTTTTGCGCAGCAAAAAAAACCCCCTCCCGCTGGGCTGCCGGGAAGGGGGTTTCAGGTACGGCTATCGGGAATGGATCAGATCAGCGGTGCCGGGGTTGCCGGCAGGGCGACCGGTGCAGCCTTCTTCTTGCGGACCGCCGGCTTGCGCTTGGCGACCTTCTTCACTGCCTTCTTGGCCGATGCCTTCTTGGCGGCCGGCTTGCGCGCGGTGGCCTTCTTGGCAGTGGCCTTCTTGGCGACCTTGCGGACGGCCTTCTTGGCAGTCTTCTTGGCAGCCGCCTTCTTGGCTACCTTGCGGACGGCCTTCTTGGCGGTCTTCTTGGCGGCCGCTTTCTTGGCTACCTTGCGGACGGCCTTCTTGGCAGTCTTCTTCACTGCCTTCTTTGCGGTCTTCTTGGCGGCGGCCTTCTTGGCGACCTTGCGGACCGCCTTCTTTGCCGTCTTCTTCACTGCCTTGCGGGCAGTCGCCTTCTTGGCTGCCTTCTTTACCGTCTTCTTGGCAGCCGCCTTCTTGGCTACCTTCTTCACGGCCTTCTTGGCAGCCGCCTTCTTGGCGACCTTCTTCACGGCCTTCTTGGCGGCCGGCTTTTTCTTCGCAGCTTTCTTGGTTGCCATGGGATTGGCTCCTCGTCAGTGATCTATGGAGTTGAAACGCCCAGGTAAAGCAAACCCGCCGTTACTGCCGTGCGGGGACCGCCGTCGCGTCCAGCGCGTCGTGACGGATACGGAGATACCTGCCACAGGATGCCAGGCAGGTATCGAATGCGGGGTGCCCTTGCATTTCACCGGAGGTAGCGAAGCCGACTCCACCGTCTTGGGACGCGCGGCGGATGTTCTGGTTGTGCTTCGCGACTGGATGTCGATTCGGCTCACTCGTTTGGCAGGCAAGGTCTGCTGGGCGAAACCTAATCACGCTTTTTTTCACTGTCAACAACCCCCGCGAAAAAATTTCACATGGATGCCCTCCGGCGCACCTCGCCTGGACCCTCCGCAAGCGCTCGGCGACACCCGTTCGACGGTCGTTGTTTGCGTGCACGCATCCGTCCGAGCGGCGATGCGTAGAAAGAAAAACACTTAAAAGAAGCACTTTCGCAAACTGCACTGCAGATGCACCCGCGCTGCAGCCCGCAACGGGCGATTGCGCTGACGGCATCGCAACGGCTTCCCGCACGGGAACAAAACAGGGGCAAAAACTTTTCACATCCGCGAACGCTTTTTGCGTCCGGATTTGCAGAACTGCGCAAACTTTTGGGCGGTGGTGGACGCCAGGTTCGTGCCGGTTGCGTGCATCCATGACCCGCGCGATGGGGGTTGATGCACGTCGATGCGACCATCGACGGCGTCGCCATCCATCACGCACGGATAACGCGTTGGACGTCGGCAACCGGACGATGCCGCGCGCAGGCAAAAAAAAACGGCCGCACAGGGCGGCCGTCTTTCCAGGCAGGCGAGGATCAGTTGTCCTCTTCCTCGAGCAGTTCGGCGTAGTCGTCCGGGTCCAGCAGGTCGTTGACCTCCTCCTTGTTGGACAGCTCGATCACGCAGAGCCAGCCGTCGCCGTAGGCGTCTTCGTTGATGGTTTCCGGCTTGTCGGCCAGCGCCGAATTGACCTCGACCACCGTGCCGGAGACCGGGCTGTACACGTCGGAAGCCGCCTTGACCGACTCGACCACCGCGATCGCCTCGCCCGATTTTGCTTCGGCGCCAACTTCGGGCAGCTCGACGTAGACCAGGTCGCCAAGCAGGCCTTGGGCGTGGTCGGAAATGCCGATGGTGACGCGGCCGTTGCCTTCAACGCGCGCCCATTCGTGGGACTTGAGGAATTTGAGGTCGCCGGGGATCTCGCTCATGGGACTGCTCCGAAGAATTTCAGGGGGGTCAAAAAACGGGGGTAGTGTAAAACAACCGGTGCTCAGCTTTCGCCCAGCACGCCGGGCTGCGCCTGGCCTTCGCGCACGAACGGGAACTTCACCACGCGCACCGGCACCTGCCGGCCGCGGATGTCCACGTGCACCTGGCCGAGCTCGCCACCCGGCACGCGGGCGAAGGCGATGCCCTTGCCCAGCGTCGGCGAGAACGTGCCCGACAGGATCTCGCCGGTGCCGCCGGCGGTGGTCACCGCCTGGCCATGGCGCAGCACGCCCTTCTCGTCCATCACCAGGCCGATCATCTGGCGCGCGTCGCCGGCAGCCTTCTGCGCCTCCAGCACGTCGCGGCCGATGAAGTCGCGGCCTTCGTCCAGCGCCACCGTCCAGGCCAGCGCCGCTTCCAGCGGGCTGATCGCTTCGTCCATATCCTGGCCATACAGGTTCATGCCCGCTTCCAGGCGCAGCGTGTCACGCGCGCCGAGGCCGGCCGGGCGCACGCCGGCGGCCGCCAGTGCATTCCAGAAGGCGATGACCTGGTCCTGGGCCACCAGGATTTCGAAGCCATCCTCACCGGTGTAACCGGTGCGGGCAACGAACAACGGTGCGCCGCTGGCAGCGGTGACGTCCACGGCGGCGAAGCGGCCCAGCTTCTGCAGGGCAGCGCGATCGGCCTCGACCACCAGGCCGGTGACGCGCTCGCGTGCGGTCGGACCCTGCACGGCGATGATCGCCAGGTCTTCGCGCTCGGTCACCTGCACATCGAAGGCGGCGGCCTGCTCGCGGATCCAGGCCAGGTCCTTCTCACGGGTGGAGGCGTTGACCACCATGCGGAAGAAGTCGTCGGCCAGGTAATAGACGATCAGGTCGTCGATCACCCCGCCCTGCGCATTGAGCATGCACGAGTACAGCGCCTTGCCCGGCACCTTCAGCTTGTCCACCGAGTTGGCCAGGAGGCGGCGCAGGAACGGGCGCACCTGCGCGCCGCGCAGGTCGACCACGGTCATGTGGCTCACATCGAACATGCCCGCATCGGCGCGGACCAGGTGGTGCTCGTCCAGCTGCGAACCATAGTGGATGGGCATGTCCCAACCGCCGAAATCGACCATCTTGGCGCCGAGCGCGCGGTGGGTATCGTTGAGTAGCGTCTTCTGGGTCATGACCACAATCCGGGGGATGAAAATGCAGGTCGTCATTATCCCAGAACCGCTCCGTCAACGCCTGCGGCGGTGCGCCACGGTCGGCCCCGCCTAGCCCGCGCGCGGTGCGAACATGATCACCGCCATGCCGGCCAGGCACAGCGCCACGCCCAGGAGGTCCCAGCGGTCGGGGCGGATGCCATCCACCACCCACAGCCACGCCAGCGCGGTGCCGATGTATACCCCGCCGTACGCAGCGTAGACACGCCCGCTGGCAGCCGGGTGCAGGGTCAGCAGCCAGGCGAACAGGGCCAGGCTGGCGGCGGCCGGCAGCAGCAGCCAGGCGCTGCCATCGCGGCGCAGCCACAACCACGGCAGGTAGCAGCCGACGATCTCGGCCACGGCGGTCAGCACGAACAGCAGCAACGTTTTCACGGATTGGCTTCGGCGGCCTTGGCCTGTTCCCACAGGCGCTCCTGCGCCTCCAGGTCCAACCCGGCCATCGATGCGCCCGCGGCCGCCGCCTGCGCTTCCATGGCGCGGAAGCGCCGTTCGAACTTGTGGTTGGCGTGGCGCAGCGCGGCACCGACGTCGACCTTGGCGTGCCGCGCCAGGTTGGCGCAGACGAACAGCAGGTCGCCCAGCTCCTCCTCCAGCCGCACCTGGTTGTCCTGTACCGGACCGCGCGCGAATTCCGCCGCTACCTCGTCCAGTTCCTCACGCACCTTGTCCAGCACCGGCGCCGGGCCGGGCCAGTCGAAGCCCACGCGGGCCGCGCGCGCCTGCAGCTTCACCGCCCGCTGCCATTCGGGCAGCCCGCGCGAGATGCCGGCCAGCGCGGACGTGTCGGCGTCGCCCTTGGCGGCGCGCTCGGCGCGTTTGATCGCTTCCCAGTTGCTGTTGACGTCTTCGGCGCCATCGACCTGCACCTGCGCGAACACGTGCGGGTGGCGGCGCTGCATCTTGTCGCTGATCGCGCGGGCCACGTCGGCAAAGCCGAAGGCGCCCTGCTCACTGGCCATCTGCGCATGGAACACCACCTGCAGGAGCAGGTCGCCGAGTTCGTCGCAGAGGTCGTCCAGGTCGCCACGGTCGATCGCGTCGGCGACCTCGTAGGCTTCTTCGATGGTGTACGGGGCAATACTCGCGAAATCCTGCTGCAGGTCCCACGGGCAACCCTGCAGCGGATCGCGCAGGCGCGCCATGATGCCCAGCAGGCGTTCCAGTTCGGCGGGTGCGGACATCGGTGCTCCGGTCAGGCGGGAATCCAGGTACGCCACGGCAGGCGGGTGTCGCCCAGCGCGATGAAATCGCCGTTCAACAGCGTTTCGCGGCGGTTGTAGCGGAATGGTTTGCCGGTGGCGGCCGACAGCACCGCGCCGCCTGCGGCATGCAGCACGCACTGGCCGGCGGCGGTATCCCATTCGGCGGTTGGCCCCAGACGCGGGTACACGTCCAGTGTGCCTTCCGCCAGCCGGCAGAATTTCAGCGACGAGCCCTGTGCGACGACCTCGATCTCCCCCATGCGATCCAGCAGTGCCTGGGTTTCCGGGCTGCGGTGCGAGCGGCTGGCGGCCACCTGCAGCGGCGGCAGCGCCGGGGTGCGAGTGCGCAGCACCGAGTCATGCATGCCGTCACGGCGATAGGCCAACTCGCCGCGCATGGCGTGCCAGGCCACCCCGCTGACCGGCGCCAGCACCACGCCGAACGCCGGCGCGCCCTGGTAGATCAGGGCGATGTTGACGCTGAATTCGTCGTTGCGCTTGACGAACTCACGGGTGCCATCGAGCGGGTCCACCAGCCAGTAGGCGCCCCAATGCCGGCGCACCTCCCACGGCACCTGCGCCGATTCCTCGGACAGGATCGGCAGGTCCGGGGTCAGCTGGCCCAGCCCGCGCAGGATCACCTGGTTGGCGGCCAGGTCGGCGGCGGTGACCGGGCTGCGGTCGGACTTGATCTCCACGTCGAACGGCGTGGCATACACCGCCATGATAGCGGCGGCGGCGTCCTGGGCAATGGCAATGACCGTTTCGCGCAGATCGGTGGTGAGTTTGATCATTCCCCGCGTTCCAGCCACTGGCGGGCAATGAACAACGCCGCCAGCGAACGCCCTTCTGAAAAGTCCTCGCGCAGCATCAGCCGGTCGAGCTCGGCGATTTTCCACGGCACCACTTCCAGCTCTTCGGGCTCATCGCCAACCAGCCGTTCTGGGTACAGGTCGCGGGCCACCACCAGGTGCGACAGGTGGCTCATGTAGGTCGGGGCCAGGGTCATGGCGCGCAGCACGTCCAGCCGGCGCGCGCCGTAGCCGGCTTCTTCCTTCAGCTCGCGGTCGGCGGCCTGTTCGGGGGTTTCGCCGGCATCGATGCGGCCCTTCACCAGCCCCAGTTCGTAGCGGTGCACGCCGGCCGCGTATTCACGCACCAGCAGCACGGTCTGGTCATCCAGCATCGGCACCACCACCACCGCGCCGTGGCCACGGCTGACCAGGCGCTCGAAGCGGCGGCGTTCGCCGTTGGAGAACTCCAGGTCCAGGTGCTGCCGCTGGAACGGGCCGCTTTCCTCGTCCGTGATCTGGTGGATGGTGGGCAGCGGACGGGTCATGCGAACTGGCTCTTTGAGATCGATAGAATGCAGGCAGGTGAAAACGTGGCCATGAGCTCGAAATGCTAGCAGACCCAGCCCCCCTTACGTTGGCCGACCGGTGGCGGCAACGCGACCTGGCCGTGCTGTGGCACCCGTGCACGCAGATGCGTGAGCACCCGGACACCTTGCCGCTGGTGCCGATTGCGCGCGGTGAAGGCCCGTGGCTGGTCGATCACGACGGCCACCGCTACCTGGATGCGGTGAGCAGCTGGTGGACCAACCTGTTCGGCCATGCCGAGCCGCGCATCGGCGCGGCCATCGCCCGCCAGGCCACCCAGCTGGAGCAGGTGATGCTGGCCGGCTTCAGCCACGAACCGGCGGTGGAACTGGCCGAACGGTTGCTGGCGATCGCGCCGCGCCAGGCCGGGCGCGCGCCGTTGTCCAAGGTGTTCTACGCCGACAACGGCTCGGCCGGGGTCGAGGTCGCATTGAAGATGGCGTTCCATTACTTCCGCAACCGCGGCGAGGAGCACCGCACCCGCTTCGTGGCGCTGGAGAACGGCTACCACGGTGAAACCCTGGGCGCGCTGTCGGTCGGAGATATTCCGCTGTACCGCCGCGTGTACGCGCCACTGCTGACCGAGGCACTGTTCGCGCCCTCGCCGGACGCCTACCTGGCCGAACCGGGGCAGAGCGCCGCTGAGCGCGCCCATGAGGCGGCTGATCGCCTCGCCGACCTGTTCGACCAGCACCCGGGCGAGATCTGCGCGGTGATCCTGGAGCCGCGCCTGCAGTGTGCTGGCGGCATGCGCATGCACGACCCGGTCTATCTGAAGCGGGCGCGCGAACTGTGCGATGCCAATGGCGCGTTCCTGATCGCCGATGAGATCGCCACCGGCTTTGGCCGCACCGGTACCCTGTTCGCCTGCGAACAGGCCGGGGTGATGCCCGACCTGCTGTGCCTGTCCAAGGGCCTGACCGGCGGCTTCCTGCCGCTGGCGGCGGTGCTGGCTACCCAGGCACTGTACGACGCGTTCCTGGACGACAGCCGCGAGCGTGCCTTCCTGCATTCGCACAGCTACACGGGCAACCCGCTGGCCTGCGCCGCCGCGCTGGCCACGCTGGACATCTTCGCCAGCGAGGATGTGATCGCGCGCAACCGCAGCACCGCCGAGGTCATGCGCACCCTGGCCGCGCCCTTCACCGACCACGCCCATGTGGCCGATGTGCGCCAGGCCGGCATGGTGGTCGCGTTCGAGCTGACCCGCAACGGCGACAAGCGCACGCCCTTCCCCGCCGGGGCGCGGGTGGGGCTGCATGCCTACAACGCCGCGTTGCGGCGCGGCGTGGTGCTGCGCCCGCTGGGCAACGTGCTGTACTGGATGCCTCCCTATTGCGTGGAGGACGAACACCTGGACCTGCTGGCCCAGACCACCCTGGCCGCGATCGAGGAAGCTGTTGCATGCGTGTGACCCGTTCTTATGTGGATGCTCCGCTGGCCGTTGGCCAGACCCTGTCGCTGCCCGAAGAGGTGGCCAATCATCTTGTCCGCGTGATGCGTCTGCGCGAGGGCGAAGGCTGCGTGCTGTTCAATGGCGATGGCCACGACTACAGCGCCACGCTGGTGGAATCGGGCAAGCGCGACGCCCGCGTGCGGATCGAGGCCGCGCAGGCGCTGGACAACGAATCCACGCTGTCGATCACCCTGCTGCAGGGCATCGCGCGCGGCGAGAAGATGGACCTGATCCTGCAGAAGGCTACCGAACTGGGGGTGCGGACGATCGTGCCGGTCAATGCCGAGCGCACCGAGGTCAAGCTGGACGCGGCGCGGGCGGAAAAGCGCCTCGCGCACTGGCGCAGCGTGGTGGTGTCGGCCTGTGGGCAGTCCGGGCGCGCCCGGGTGCCGGAGGTAGCCGCGCCGCTTGGCGTGCAGGAGGCGGCCAAGGGAATGCCTGCCGAAGCGCTCAAGCTGACGCTGGACCCGCTGGGCGAGCACCGCTTGTCCACGCTGGAGGCCGCGCGCGGTGGCGTGGTGATTGCGATCGGGCCGGAGGGCGGCTGGTCGCCGCGCGATCGGCAGGCGCTGGCGGCGGCCGGGTTCCAGGGATTGCAGCTGGGGCCGCGGATCCTGCGCACCGAAACCGCCGGGTTGGCCGCGATCGCGGCCCTGCAGGCGCGGTTGGGGGATCTGGGCTGACGCGTCGTCACGACCAACGGTCGTGAGCTACCGCATTTCCCGGGTGTCGAATCCCCGGTCAATGCACCGGAAGCGCCTCATCCAGAGCCGCTTCCAGCGCGTCAAGATCGGGCAGCAACGCGCTCTGTTCGCCCAGCAGCACGCGCATGTGCACGCCCTGCGGCAGGGTTTCTTCGGAGGCGTCTGCCAGCAGGCCGTCGCGCGGCACCGCGATCAGCTGCGGGAAGGTATGAGTCAGCAGCGCAAGGTACGGGCGATTGGGGTTGCCACCCAGCGCCTTGAGCACCACCACCTTGTTGTTGCTCACCACCGCGTCCTCGCCCTGGCCGGACAGGCGCGCGAACGACATCAGCGGCACGTCCCAGCCCTGCCAGCGGATCTCGCCGATCAGCCACGCGGGCGCGTTGTCCACCGGGGTGACCGGCACCTTGGACATCATTTCGGCCACCGTCGCATTGGGCAGCAGCACGCGCTCGCTCCCGGCCTGGATCAGTACCCCACGGATTTCGTCGTTGCTGGCGTAGCTCATGCGTCTGCTTCCTGAAAGTGATACGGCGTGGCGATTACTCGCTCACGCCCCAGCGTTCGGCGATGGCGGCGGCCAGCTGCGGCGGATCACCGGCGGCCATGCCGGCGGCAACCACCGCGTTGGCGGCGATCGGGTCGTAACAGCCTTCACCGGTCTGGCCCGCGACCCAGCCGCCGGCCACGGCCAGCGACAGCACGTCGTCCAGCAACGCCACGTCACTGCCGCTGAGCATCACCACGGCGCTGTGCGCCGGCGGCAACGCGGCCACCTGGATGCCCTTGGCATCCGCGGTGAAATGCAGGCCGCGGTTGTGCACGGCCACGCCCACGTCATCGGGCAGGATGTAGGCATTGCCGGCCAGCACCGGCTGGTCGGACTCGGCCAGCACCACCGGCAACGCCGACACACGGGCCATCTGCTTGACCAGGTTGCCGTAACGGCCCCCGTCCAGGCGCATGTAGACCAGGATCGGCACCGCCAGCCCGGCCGGCAGCGCGGCCAGCAGCCGGCGCAGCGCGTCGGGGCCACCGATGCCGGCCAGCACCAGCACGGCGCCGGGTGCGGCGCCGCTGGGGTCGGCGTCAGGTTCCAGCTCGACCAGCGACAGGCGGTCGATGTCGAACGCGTTGGATTCGATTGGCGCGCTGACCGGCGCAACCGGCGCGGCAACGGGTGCCGCGCTGTCTTCATCCACCAGCGACCAGCTGCTGTGGTCGCCCAGCGGCGCGCGCGTGACAGGCGGGGCCGAGGCCGGGACCGGCGGCGGCACGCTGCCCGACGGTGCGGCGACCGGCGCCTGCATGGCGGCCAGTGCTTCCTCCAGCGAGATCGGCTCGCTGTAGCCTTCCGGCGCCTGGTACAGGCCGTCAGGCGGCACGTCGCCGGCGGCGTCGAAGGCTTCGCGCACATGGAATTCCAGCGGCGCGTCGGCATGCAGTTCGGCTGGTGTCTGCGGCAGGCCGGGCTCGGGCTGAAGCAGGCCTTCCTGCTCGGCGCCCGGCGGCAGCACGTCCTGATGGCCGTGCAGCTTGGCCACCAGGTGGCGCGCCCAGCGCTGGGCTTCCCAGCCTTCGCGGCGCGCAGCCAGTTCGGCTTCGTCGAAGATGACCGTCAGCGACGGCGAGGCCAGCACCGGGTCGAGGCGTTCAAGCGCATCCTCGATGGCTGGTTCCAGCGCGATCAGCACCGCGCCGGCGTCCGCGCCGCCCAGGGTTTCCAGATCCACGCTGTTGGGATCCTCTTCCAGCACCACGGTCGCACCGGCCTGGGCCAGCGCTTCGCGCAGGCGCTCACGCGCCGGGCCGACCCGTGCCAGCAACGCCACCGACGGCAGCGGGTTCAGGTCATTCACGGGCACGGGCGATCCCCAGCAGGTCATACACGTTTCGCATCAGGTCCAGCTCCTGGTACGGCTTGCCCAGGTAACGCTGGACACCGATTTCAAAGGCGCGTTGACGGTGCTTGTCGCCGCTGCGCGAGGTGATCATCACGATCGGCACGCCCTTGTAGCGTGGATCGGCGCGCATGGCGGTGGCCAGTTCATAGCCATCCATGCGCGGCATTTCAATGTCCAGCAGCATCAGGTCGGGCACCCGCTCTTCCAGGCGCTCCAGTGCTTCGATGCCGTCGCGGGCCACGGCCACTTCGAAGTTGTGGCGCTCCAGGATGCGGCCGGTGACCTTGCGCATGGTCAGCGAGTCGTCGACCACCATCACCAACGGGGCCTGGCGGTCGGTTGCCTGCGCGGCCGGTGCGATCGGCTTGAGCGGGTTGGCCTGGTAACGGCGCACCAGCGGGGCGACGTCCAGGATCACCACCACGCGGCCATCGCCGGTGATGGTGGCACCGTAGATGCCCGGTACCGAGGCGATCTGCAGGCCGACCGGCTTGACCACGATTTCGCGGTTGCCCAGCACCTGGTCGATCGCCACGGCCGCACGCAGTTCACCGGCGCGCACCAGCAGCAGCGGCACCTGGTCCTGCCCTTCGGCACGGGCCTGGCCCTGGCCGACCAGCGTACCCAGGTCGTGCAGCGCGAATTCTTCGCCGCCGTAGTGGTAACCGCCGTTGGCCGATTCGAAGCGCTCGCGCGAGATCCGGCCGATACCGCTGACCGAGGCGACCGGCACCGCGAAGGTGGTCTCGCCGATCTGCACGAACACCGCCTGGGTGACCGCCAGGGTCTGCGGCAGGCGCAGGGTGAAGGTGACGCCCTTGCCCGGCACCGAGTGGATGTCCACCGAGCCGCCGAGCTGGCGCACTTCGTTGTGCACCACGTCCATGCCCACGCCGCGGCCTGCCAGCTGGCTGACCTGGTCGGCGGTGCTGAACCCGGGCGAGAAGATCATCGCGTCCAGTTCGGCATCGCTGAGCACGGCGTCGGCCTCGACCAGGCCGCGCTGCTCGGCGCGGCGACGGATCGCCTCGCGGTTCAGCCCAGCGCCGTCATCGGCTACTTCCAGCACGATTTCCGAGCCTTCGCGGCGCAGGCGGATGGCGATCTCGCCTTCCTCCGGCTTGCCGGCGGCGCGACGCTGCTCCGGGGTCTCCAGGCCATGGGCCACGGAGTGGCGCAGGATGTGTTCCAGCGGCGCGACAATGCGTCGAGCACGTTGCGGTCCAGTTCGCCGTGGGTACCGTCCAGGGTGACGTGGACCTGCTTGCCGGTGTCCTGGCCGGCCTGGCGGACCACGCGGCGCAGGCGCGGCACCAGACCGTCGAACGGCACCATGCGCGCGCGCATCAGGCCATCCTGCAGTTCCGAGCTGACCCGCGACTGCTGCTGCAGCAGGACGTCGTACTGGCGCGACAGATCGTCCAGCACGCCCTGAAGGCCGCCAAGGTCGGCTGCGGATTCGTTCAGCGCACGGCTGAGCTGCTGCAGCGTGGAGAAGCGGTCCAGTTCCAGCGGGTCGAATTTGTGGTCGACCTGTTCCTGCTCGCGCTGGTAACGGGCCACGATCTGGGCTTCGGTTTCCAGGTCCAGGCGGCGCAGCTGGTCGCGCAGGCGCGCATTGGTGCGGTCCAGTTCGCCCATGGCACCGCGGAAGGCACCCAGCTGCTGTTCCAGGCGCGAACGGTAGATCGCCACTTCACCGGCGTGGTTGACCAGGCGGTCCAGCAGGTCGGCGCGCACGCGCACCTGCTCCTGCTGCGGACGCGCCAGGGTGTCTTCGTCAGTGGACGCTTCCAGCGGCACCGGTGCGGACAACGGTGCCGACGCAACCGCCGTATCAACCACCGCCGGGACCTCGACCGCAGCAGCAGGCGCGGCGGGCGCGTCTTCTGCTTCGACGCGGCCGAGCGTGCGCGCTTCGAACGCGGCGATCAGGTCGTCCGGCATGGCCACGTCGCGGTGGCGACCGGTGCGGGTCAGCATCTGGTGCAGGCGGTCGAAGCCACGCTCCAGCAGGTGGACGTCGCTGCGGTCGATATCGGTACGGTTGGCGGCGACCGCCTCCAGCAGCGATTCGATGCCGTGGCCCAGGTCGCCGATGGCGTTGATGCCGGCCATGCGTGCGCCACCCTTGAGGGTGTGCAGATCACGCTGCAGCCCGGCGATCGCTTCGCGGTCCTGGGGCGCGGCGCGCAGTTCACTGATCAGGCCATCGCAATGGTCGAGCAGGTCCTTGCCTTCCTCGACGAAGATGTCGACCAGCTCGCGGTCCAGCACGCTGAAGTCCAGCGAACCGGAGTCGTCGAGTTCCTCTTCTGCGGCGGCCGCTTCGTCCGCCGCAACGGCGGCGGACAGCGGGGCGTCTTCCAGTTCGAACAGCGGTGCCGACGGCGACGATGCTTCGGCATCGGACAGGCCTGCTTCGGCCTCGGCGAACGCATCGCGCTCGCCCAGTGCTTCGTGGCGGGCATCCAGGCCCAGCACCGGTGCGTCTTCGACAGTTGCTTCCGCATCGGGACCGTCGACGATGGTCAGGCCATCGTCCAGCGCCTGCTGCAGTTCAACCGATTCGCCGAACGCGGGGGTCGACGGGATGACGTCTTCCAGCAACGCAGCGTCTTCGTTTTCTTCGATGGCATCCAGGCTGTACCCGGCGCTGTCATCGGCGGTGACCGGTGCGTCGGCCTCCGATTCGATCGCGTCGTGCAGCGCCTCGACTTCCACGGCCTCCAGTTCGATGGCCTGGATCTCTTCGGCCACGATCTCTTCGGCGACGATGTCGAGCGGCTGCGACGGTTCCGCGGCAGCTGCGTCCGCAACCTCCACCGTGTCCGGCAGGGTGTGCTCGTAGAAGCGCGACAGATCGTCCGCACCCGTCAGCTCCACGGTTTCCAGGCCGTGCTCGACGATGGGGGCGTCCACGGTTTCCGGCGTGGTATCGACCGGCGCGCTGGACGGCGCGTCGAACGGGGTCACCAGCTCGGCGTTGAAGTAGGCCGAAAGATCGTCGCTGCCCGTCAGCTCATCGACCACCAGGGCATCGTCGGCCGTTTCGCCGACGTCGACCAGCGACAGCGCGTCGGCCTCGACGATGGCCTGCTGCAGCCCGGCGTCGGTGCCGTCGTCGGCAACGGCGTAGCCATTGCGCTCATCGAACTGTGCGGAGAACGCGGCCAGCTCATGGGCGGTGACATCGTGCGCGGCCTGGGATGCATCGGCCTCCGCGTCGTTGTCGGCATCGGAAACGGCATCCCGTTCGTCGGCGTCATCACCGTCCAGGTCCATGCCATCGTCGGCAACCAGTGCCGGCCAACGTGCTTCGGGCAGCGTTTCGGCCAGCGCCTGCAGGCGTTCGGCCAGCGCAGCCTGCGACGGAATGCGCGGGGCGTCGGCCTGCAGCGCCACCATCGTGGTACGGATCGCAACGGCGGCAGCGGCCAGTGCCTCGACGCCTTCGGTGCCCGGCACCGCATCGGCCGCCAGCGAGCGCTTGATGAAGCTCTCGGCGTTACCGGTGACTGCGGTGATTTCCGGCACGTCGGTCATCGCGAACGCACCATTCATGGTGTGCACCGCGCGCAGCAGGGTATCGGTGACCGGTTGCGGCGCCGCCTGAGCTTCTTCCAGCCAGGCCTGCAGCGTCGCGTGGTGGGCCTCGACTTCGGCCTCCAGGATTTCGCGCAGCACCTCGTCGATGTTGGCCGGGGTTCCGCCGGTTTCCTCGACCGCCTCGACGTCGGCGGCCTCCTGCGCGACGTCAGCCACGGCGACGTCGGTCGGCTCCACCGGCGCGGCGGCCGGAGTCGGCCGCTGCAGCGGCACATGGAAGGTTTCCTCGCCCGCGGCAACGCGGTCGGCAATGCCCTGCATGGCCTGCAGGTCCGCGCTCACGCGGCTGCCATCGCGCAGCGCAGCGTTGAGCTGCGGCAGTACTTCATAGGCCTGGGTGACCATTGCCACCACCGCCGGCGATGCCGGGCGGCTGCCGTCCAGCACGCGGTTGAGCATGCCTTCGATCTTCCAGCTGAACTCGCCCAGGGTGCGCGCGCCAACCAGGCGGCCACTGCCCTTCAGGGTGTGGAACACGCGGCGGATCGGACGCAGGCGGTCCATGTTGTCCGGGGCCATGCGCCACACCGGCAGCAGGTTGCCCAGGTTGACCAGTTCCTCGTCGAACTCTTCGATGAAGACGTCGCGGATATCCTGGTCGATGTTCTCGCCATCGTCCTCGAAGCCGGCGTCGATGGTGCCCGGCTCGTCAGCGGCAACCGGCGCGTCGACCACGGCAGGCGCCTCGACAGCCGGCGCGGTGGAGAACTGCGCGGCGGCGGCATCCAGCTCGGCAAGGAAGCGCGCGGATTCGTCGTCCAGCTCGATCTTGCTGATCACGGCTTCCTGCACGCCAGCGACGGAGCCTACGCCCGTTGCTTCGATGGCAGCTTCGTCTTCGCGAGCCTCGTCCTGGCGGGCCTCGATCAGGTCGTCGGCCGGTACGGCGACCGCTTCAACCGGTTCGTCTTCAACCGGCTCGGCCTGCTCCTGCAGGAACGCCGGCAGTGCCTGCACATCCAGCTCGCTGCTGTCGGTGGCCGGCGCGTCGTCGATCTGCAGCGAGAGCACGTCGCCCGCATTGTGCAGCGGCTCGTCGAAGGTGAATTCGATCGGCTCGTCGCTCAGTTCCAGTGCATCGTGTTCGGCGGCGACCGGGTCGAACCCGGTGGCGATCGGTGCTCCGGTGTCGGACGGTGTTGCGTCCACGCCATCGAGGGCGATCGGTGCGATGTCGGTTGCCGGTGCGGCCTGCCACGACGTGCCGACACTGGCATCTTCCGCCAGCACCGGATCGAAGTGGGCGAAGGTGGGAGCGTCATCGGTACGCACCGGTTCGCTGTGCAGCGTCCACTGCGGCGCGTCCGCAGCGACCGGGGCCGTCGACGCTTCGAACACCAGCGTCGGCGCGGGCTTGCTGGCCGGCGCGACGGGCGCGGCGGCAGCGACCTCAGGCAGCGGCTCGAAGGTGAAGTCCGGCAGCGGCGGCGAAGGAACGTCGCCCGGTGCCGGGGCGGCCGGCGTGACCGCCGTTTCCACCGGGGCCACCACGGGGGCATCCCATCCGGTCAGCTCCACGTGTTCCGGGGCAACCGGCAGCGCCTCGGCGCTGGCATCGACCGGGGCGGCATTTTCGTCCGGCAGTGGCCAGTAGCGCAGCGTTTCCAGGCTGGTGCGGGTGATGTCGAGAATGTCGTCGCGACCCTGGCGGCGTTCGCGCAGGGCTTCGAGGTAATACTCCAGGCTGGCCATGGCGTCGGCCAGGGTGTCCAGCTGGCGGCCGCTGGGTACGCGCTGGCGGCCGATCAGCTCGACCGCGATGTACTGGCGCACGCCCTGCAGGTAATCGGCCGGCGTGGACAGGTCGAGCATGCGCAGCGCGCCGGCGACCTCGCCCAGCAGGCGTGGCACTTCGTGCAGCTGCTCGTGGTTCCAGTTGGTTTCAATGAACGCGACGAAATGCTCGCGCGCGGCCGAGAAGTTGGCGATCGCCTCGTGGGCAAGCACTTCAACGGTACGCCGGCCTTCGGCCGCGCTCGGATCGTCTTCGCCAGTGCCGCCGGCGCCGAGGTGGGCGACCTGGTCGTCCAGCGAGGCATCAACGTACAGCAGCGCACCGGCGATATCCAGCAGCAGGGTTTCATCGATCTGCTGCTGGCCGTCGACCACGCCACGCAGCGCATCGCGCTGCTGCACGACCACGCCGCGGGCCACGCCCAGGCCCATCATGCCCAAGGTGTCGGCGACCGCGCCCAGTTCGTTGACCTGGGTCTGCAGCTGGGCCGGCTCGCCGCCCGTACGCAGGTGCAGGTCCAGTGCGTCCTTGATGCGCAGCAGCTCTTCCTTGACCGCATTGCCCACGGTGTCGAGCAGCTCGCGGTTGCGTCCGCTCAGGCTGCCACGTGCGTGGTCCAGTTCGGCCTCGGTGGCGCTGGCACTGTCCGGCGCGAACGCGAACAGCACGCTTTCATTGATCACCGGCGCGGCGCGCGCCAGGCGGATGTCATTCAGCAGCGGCAGCAGCACGATCGGGATGTCGCGGTGACCGTTCTGCAGGCGCTCCAGGTAATCGGGCAGCAGCACGCTGCCGCGCATCAGGGTGGCGCAGGCTTCGTCGCGGTCGGGCACTTCCCCGGCACCGATGGCGTTGGCCAGCTGTTCCATCTCCTCGGCCACCATCGCCGGGGCATACAGCTCGACCATGCGCAGGGTGCCCTGCACCTGGTGCAGGTAGCCGGCGCAGAAGCGCATGCGGCTGCCATCGGCAGGGTCTTCGGCGTAGTACTCGAGCTCGTTGCGCACCTGGCGCAGGGTCTCGTCCAGCTCCGGCTTCACCCAGCCCAGGGCGGCGTGGCTCATGGCATCGCGCAGCGTGCTCATGCCAGGTCTCCCGGCAGGTGGGCGCGCATGTCGTGCTGTGCTTTATCGCGATGCATCATCTGCTGATTCCTTCCCTCTCCGCCCTGCCCGCGGCTCACGCCGGCAGCTTGAAGTCGGCAACCGAGCGGCGCAGGTCGGCCGCCAGCTGTGCCAAATGACCGATCGACTCGGCGGTCTGTCCCGCGCCCTGCGAGGTCTGGCCGGTAATCTGACGGATCACGCCCATGGTGCGGGTGATGTCCGACGCGGCCGACGACTGCTGCTGGGCGGCGATCGAGATGTTCTTGATGAGGTTGTTGAGCGCGTTGGACACGCGTTCGATTTCGGTCAGCGCCGTGCCGGCATCCTCGGCCAGGCGTGCACCGGACACCACTTCGGCGGTGGTCTGCTCCATCGAGCTGACCGCTTCGTTGGTATCGGCCTGAATGGCCTGGACCAGGTTCTCGATTCGGCGGGTCGCACCGGAGGTGCGTTCTGCCAGGCGCTGCACTTCGTCGGCCACGACCGCGAAACCACGGCCGGCTTCACCGGCCGAGGCCGCCTGCACCGCGGCGTTCAACGCCAGGATGTTGGTCTGCTCGGAAATGTCGTTGATCAGTTCCACGATCGAGCCGATTTCCTGCGAGGACTCGCCCAGGCGCTTGATGCGCTTGGAGGTTTCCTGGATCTGGTCGCGGATCTGGTCCATGCCCTGGATCGTTTCACGCACCACGCCGGCACCTTCGGCGGCGATGACCACCGAGCGCTGTGCCACGTCGGCCGACTCGGCGGAGTTGCGCGACACCTGTTCAATACTCGACGCGATTTCGCCAATGCGGTCCGATGCCGAGGTGATCTGGTTGGCCTGGTGGCCCGCCGCTTCGGCCAGCTGCATGGCCGTGGCCTGGGTTTCCTGGGTGGACACGGCGACCTTGGCCGACGTGTCGTTGATGGTGGTCACCAGGTGGCGCAGTTCGTCCACGGCGTAGTTGATTGCGTCGGCAATGGCGCCGGTCATGTCCTCGGTCACCGAGGCCTTTACGGTGAGGTCGCCTTCACCCAGCGAGCTGATTTCGTCCAGCAGCCGCATGATCGCCTGCTGGTTGCGGCTGTTGAATTCCACCTGGGTCTGGTAACGCAGTTCCTGCTCGCGCGAACGGCTGCGCACGGTGCTGCTGACGAAGCCGATGATGGCGATCAGCGAAAGTGCACCGGAGATCACGCCCAGCCAGAAGTTCGGGAACAAGCGCGTGTCGCGCACCGAGCCGAACGAGGAGAACGCCTCGAACAGCTTCTTGCTGTCATCCAGCATCTTGTTGGAGCCGGCGGTCAGCGCCGCGGCCGAGGACTGCGCCGAGAACAGCTGGCGCGAGCTGGCCAGGATCGCATCGGCGTCCTGCTTCATCGTGTCCCACTGCTTCTGCGACTGCTCCAGCGCGCCCAGCGCGGCGGCGTTGCGGACCGGGGCGATGCCCAGTTCGTCATTGCCGTTGCGCAGCGCATCCAGCACCTGGGTGAACACCACCGAGTCGCGGGCCAGCGCATCGCCCGCAGCGGCCGCGTTGCCGCCACCGGCGCGCATTTCGGTCACCCGGCGGGCCATCGAGCCCACCACCACGACCTGCTGCAGGGCGTTATACACCTGCGAGGCCGGGGCGCCGCTGGCCGACATGGCGCGCACCACTTCATTCAGCTGGGCCTGCAGGGCAGGCACGCCGTTGACGAAGTTGTTGGCGTTGCCGGCCAGGGCCAGCACCGCCGGTTCACTCGCCACCAGCTGCGCCGCGCTCTTGCCGAGCGGCTCCCAGGTCTGGGTCAGCTGGTTGAGCGGACCGGACACGTTGGCTTCGCTGCCGTAGCGGCCCTGCAGGCTGCTCACCGTGCTTTCGATGCGCGCCTTGGTGTCCTTGAAGGCGGTGAAGGCCTGGGCGTTGCCCGAGACCGCTTCACGGCCCTGGTTGGCCAACTGCTGGGACAGCACCTGGAGATCGGCCGCGCCGGTACTGGCACCGGCCAGGCGGCTGCCCTGCCAGGTGGCCACACCGGTGTTGACGCCGAACACGATCATCGACAGGGCCAGCAGACCCAGCCAGAAATTGGTTCCTACCGTGCCCAGCTTGCCGGCCTTGGCGGTTTCCGAAGAAGTACTCATCGTTCAACCTCGATCTTCAATGCAGTGAGGCAGGCTGCAGCGTTCACGCCGCGGCCTGCCTGAATTCGGGGGTACGGGACAACAGCGAGAGCGAGAACACGCCCCAGTCGTGGCCGTCGCCATGGAACGCGCGGTCGATGAAATGGGCGTAACGGCCGCTGGCCAGGTCGCCGCTCTCGATGTCCTGGTCCAGCTGGAAGCTGCGCTGGCCGAACAGTTCATCGATGGTCAGGGCAACGTCGCCGCCGGCCTGGCGCATGATCAGCACCCGCTGGCCTTCCTGCTGCACGGTGCGCTCGCCTTCCAT
>Ga0160432_100475_pt1 | contig 25859 bp, 26 predicted proteins | sample HID1971M_E0MG_FD_108250 | JGI IMG/M metagenome (GOLD analysis project Ga0160432, IMG submission 108250) | Enriched millipede-associated microbial communities from UW Madison campus, WI, USA - HID1971M_E0 MG | ecosystem: Host-associated > Arthropoda: Insects > Digestive system > Unclassified ... | reverse complement strand
CCGTTCTGGCAGGTCTGGGACCTGCTGATGCTCTGGCTCGCGATGTTCCACGGCTCCAACGGTGTGCGCACGATCATCAACGACTACGCCCAGAAGGACTCGACCCGCGGCGTGCTCAAGGTGCTGCTCTACCTGGCGACGGTGATCGTCGTCGTGCTCGGCACCCTCGTGATCTTCACGTTCAACCCGTGCCCGCCGGACTCGCCGGCGAACCTCCTGCCGTCGATCTGTTCCGCGAACTAAGGACTGGCTCCCCCGATGCAGACACACCAGTACGACGTCGTCATCGTCGGCGCAGGCGGCGCCGGCATGCGCGCGGCGCTCGAGGCCTCCGGCGAGGCCCGCACCGCCGTCATCTCGAAGCTCTACCCCACCCGCTCCCACACCGGTGCCGCCCAGGGCGGCATGGCGGCGGCCCTCGCGAACGTCGAGGAGGACAACTGGGAGTGGCACACGTTCGACACCGTCAAGGGCGGTGACTACCTGGTCGACCAGGACGCGGCGGAGATCCTCGCGAAGGAGGCCATCGACTCGGTCCTCGACCTGGAGAAGATGGGCCTGCCGTTCAACCGCACGCCCGAGGGCCGGATCGACCAGCGCCGGTTCGGCGGCCACACGCGCGAGCACGGCCAGGCCGCCGTGCGCCGCGCCTGCTACGCCGCGGACCGCACCGGCCACATGATCCTGCAGACGCTGTACCAGAACTGCGTGAAGCAGAACGTCGAGTTCTACAACGAGTTCTACGTGCTGGACCTGCTCACGGACCACGACCTCACCACCGAGCAGATCGAGGACGGGGCCGAGGTCAACGCGACCGGCGTCGTCGCCTACGACCTGGCGAGCGGCGAGATCCACGTGTTCCAGGCGAAGGCGATCATCTTCGCCACCGGCGGCGCGGGCAAGATCTTCAAGACGACGTCGAACGCGCACACCCTCACGGGTGACGGCATGGCGCTGGCGTACCGTCGCGGCCTGCCGCTGGAGGACATGGAGTTCTTCCAGTTCCACCCGACGGGCCTCGCGGGCCTCGGCATCCTCCTGTCGGAGGCGGCGCGCGGCGAGGGCGGCATCCTGCGCAACTCCGACGGCGAGCGCTTCATGGAGCGCTACGCCCCCACCATCAAGGACCTCGCGCCGCGCGACATCGTCGCCCGCTCGATGGCCAACGAGGTGCGCGAGGGCCGCGGCGCCGGCCCGAACAAGGACTACGTGCTGCTCGACCTGACGCACCTGGAGCCCGCGCACATCGACGCGAAGCTCCCGGACATCACCGAGTTCGCCCGCACCTACCTCGGCATCGAGCCGTACACCGAGCCCGTGCCCGTCTACCCGACGGCGCACTACGCGATGGGCGGCGTGCCGACCAACATCCAGGGCGAGGTGCTGCGCGACAGCCACAACGTCGTCAAGGGCCTCTACGCGGCCGGCGAGGTCGCGTGCGTGTCCGTGCACGGCTCCAACCGCCTCGGCACCAACTCGCTGCTCGACATCAACGTCTTCGGCAAGCGCGCCGGCCGCTCCGCCGCCGCGTACGCGAAGACGGCGGGCCCGCACCGGGAGCTCCCCGAGAACCCGACCGCCCGCGTCGAGGCGCAGCTCGCCGAGATGCGCGACCGCCCCGACGGCGAGCGCGTCGCGGACGTCCGCAAGGCGCTGCAGGAGACCATGGACGCGAACGCCCAGGTGTTCCGTACCGGCGACTCCCTCAACGAGGCGCTGGCGGAGATCCGGGAGCTGCAGAAGCGGTACCGGAACGTCTCGGTCCAGGACAAGGGCAAGCTGTTCAACACGGACCTGCTCGAGGCGATCGAGCTCGGCTTCCTGCTGGACATCGCCGAGGTGACCGTGGTCGCCGCCCTCAACCGCAAGGAGTCGCGCGGCGGGCACTACCGGGAGGACTTCCCGGACCGCGACGACGCGAACTACATGCTGCACACGATGGCGTACCGCCGCCCGACGTCGGCCCCCGACGCCGGCGACGGCCACGTCCCGGGCTACTTCGACCACGTCGAGGACTTCGGGGACTACAAGGTCGTCCTGGGGTCCAAGCCCGTCATCCAGACCCGGTACGAGCCCATGGAGCGGAAGTACTGATGACTGCTGTTCTCGAGAACCCCGCGGCCCCGGCCTCCGAGCCGAAGGCCGGTGCCATCCCCAGCTTCGAGGTCACGCTCCGCGTCCGGCGGTACAACCCCGAGTCGGAGCACGGCGAGGAGTCGACCTGGGACGACTTCACGGTCCAGGTGCACGGCACCGACCGCGTCCTCGACGCGCTGCACATGATCAAGTGGGAGCAGGACGGGACGCTGACCTTCCGCCGCTCGTGCGCGCACGGTGTGTGCGGCTCCGACGCCATGCGGATCAACGGCCGCAACCGGCTCGCCTGCAAGACGCTCCTCAAGGACGTCAACCCGGACAAGCCGATCACGGTCGAGCCCATCAAGGGCCTGCCCGTCGTCAAGGACCTCGTGGTCGACATGGAGCCGTTCTTCGCCTCCTACCGCGAGATCATGCCGTTCCTCATCACGTCGGGGAACGAGCCGACGCGCGAGCGCCTGCAGTCCGCCGAGGACCGCGAGCGCTTCGACGACACCACCAAGTGCATCCTGTGCGCCGCGTGCACGTCGTCCTGCCCCGTCTTCTGGACCGACGGGCAGTACTTCGGCCCGGCCGCGATCGTCAACGCGCACCGGTTCATCTTCGACAGCCGGGACGAGGGCGCCACGCAGCGCCTGGAGATCCTCAACGACAAGGAGGGCGTGTGGCGCTGCCGCACGACCTTCAACTGCACCGAGGCCTGCCCGCGCGGCATCGAGGTCACCAAGGCGATCCAGGAGGTCAAGCGCGCGATGATCACGCGCGCGTTCTGACCCCGCGCCCCACCCTGCGGACGCTGGACATCCGCATGGCGTAGGAGCCCCGTCGTACCCCGCGGACGACGGGGCTCCACGGCTTTCCGGAGCCCTGACCGCGGCGCACCACGCGTTCGATCTCGGCGGCGTCCCGCATCGCGGCGACCTCCGCCTCCGCGTGCGCGATCTCGTCCAACCGGGGCGGGTCGTAGACCCACGCGCACATCAGCAGCAGCACCCGGGCGACGAAGTTCACCAGCACGAGCACGGTCACGAGGCCCGCGAACGCGGCGAGGAGCGCATTGCGGTCGGCGCCTGCGGCCACGACCGACGTGCCGAGCCAGCGGAGCGCCCCGGCGACGACGCCGGCCGCGAGGCAGCCCAGCACGAAGTCCCGCCTGCGCCGCGGCCGGACCCGGGCCACCACCCGGACGATGAGGTAGACCAGCAGCGCGTCGAGCAGAACGCCTACCGCCGCGGTGCCGAGCGCGGTGAGCTGGGCGACGAGGAACGAGCTGCCGAACCAGTCCTGGACCTGTCGGCTGAACGTCTGCGAGAGGATGCTCGCCGCGGCAGAGGCCACGATCATCGCCCCGAGGATGACGAACCCGAGCAGCTCCCAGATCTTCGACAGCACGGGACTGACACCCACGACGGGCTGGTCGAACATCGACCGCACCGAGATCCGCAGGGCGCGCATGAAGCCGATCGCGGTCCAGAGGAAGACGACCGAGGCGATCACGCTGGCCCACGAGACGACGGAGGTGAGCACCAGATCGCTGGGCGTGATGACGCCCGTCGAGTCGGCGCTCGTCTTGATGAGGCCCGGGAGCCAGTCGTTGATCTGCTCGAAGACCTCGTCCTGCAGCTCCTGCCGCCCCGCCAGCACCCGCGAGAACACGGTGAACCCGATCGTCAGCGCGGCGAAGAGCGAGAAGATCGCCGTGTAGGCGATGCCGCCGCACAGGAGGGCGCCGCGGCGGTCGACGTACCAGTACCACGACCGCACGGGCCGCAGGCTCTTGAACCACTGGTACGCGACGAGGGACCGGCTCCTGGCCTGTGCGAGTCGGTCGTTCACACCGGTGACCCTAGGGAGCGGAATGCTCCCCCGCGAGCCGGAACGAACGCTGCGGGCGCCACACCCCGTCGTCGCCGTGCTCGTACTGCCACAGGCGGTCGACCTCGAACACGCCGTCGAAGTCGGCCATCTCGACGAAGGCGCGGTCCAGGTCGGCCTCGGACACCTCGTGCGCGACGGTCACGTGCGGGTGGTAGTTGAACCGCAGCTCCTGGGCCAGGACGCCCGAGCGGGCGGCGGTCTCGAGCTGCTCGCACTCCGCGATGCCCTCGGCGAGGGACACGAACACCACCGGGGAGATCGGGCGGAAGGTGCCGGCCCCGCGCAGGTGCACCCGGAACGGCGCGGTCTCGGCCGCGACCTTCTCGAGGTGCTCGACCACCGCGTCCAGCACGGACTCGTCGACCACCGTGGGGCCGATCACCGTGATGTGCGGCGGGATGGCGTGGGCCAGCGGGTCCCCGAGGGCGGCGCGGGCCTCCTGGAGCCGCGAGCCGAACGGCTCGGGCACCGCGATGGCGACGCCGATCCGCACCTGGGCCGGGCCGCGGTCGGGGAGGTTCACCGTGCGCCCCGGGGCAGCAGGCCGAACCGGTCGTACACCCGGTCGAGCACGGGGCGGGCGATGGCCCGCGCGCGCTCCGCTCCGTCCGCCAGGACCTTGTCGAGCTGGGCCGGGTCGGAGAGGTAGGTCTGCGCCCGGGCCTGGAACGGCTCGAGGAACGCGACGACGGCGTCGGCCAGGTCCACCTTGAGGTAGCCGTAGCCACGGCCGTCGTACTCGGCGGCGATCTCGTCGACGCCGCGGCCGGTGACGGCCGAGAAGATCGTGAGCAGGTTGGAGACGCCCGGCTTGGCCGCCGGGTCGTAGCGCACCCCGTACGTCTCGTCCGCGTCCGTGACGGCCGACTTGACCGCCTTGACGGCCCTCTTCGGGTCCTCGAGCAGCCAGACGACGCCCTTGCCGCCCGCGTTGGACTTGCTCATCTTGGCCGTGGGCTCCTGCAGGTCCTGGATCTTCGCCACGGCCTTGACGATGTGCGCCTCGGGGACGACGGCGGTGCCCTCGCCGAAGCGGGCGTTCAGCCGCTCGGCCAGGTCCCGCGTGAGCTCGAGGTGCTGGCGCTGGTCCTCGCCGACCGGCACGAGCGCCGTGTCGTAGAGCAGGATGTCCGCGGCCATGAGCACGGGGTACGTGAACAGGCCGACCGTGGTGCCCTCGGAGCCCTGCTTGGCGGACTTGTCCTTGAACTGCGTCATGCGGCCGGCCTCGCCGAAGCCGGTCTGGCAGCTGAGCAGCCACGCCAGCTCCGCGTGCTCGGCGACGTGCGACTGCACGAACAGGACGGACCGCTCGGGGTCGATGCCGCCGGCCAGGTACTGGGCGGCGGTGCGCCGGGTGCGCTCGCGCAGCGCCGCCGGGTCCGGGTTCACCGTCAGGGCGTGGAGGTCGACGACGCAGTACAGCGCCTCGTGGTCGTCCTGGAGCGCCACCCACTGGGCGAGAGCGCCCAGGTAGTTCCCGAGGTGCAGCGACCCGTCGGTCGGCTGCATGCCGGAGAAGATGCGGGGCAGTCCCGGCGCGGACGCTCCGCGCTGGAGGGACGGTGAGGTGGCGACGTCGGGCATGGCGTCCATTGTGGCAGGTCGACGGGACCGGTCGGAAACCCGTCCGCCCCTGGCCCGACGGGCTGTCGCGAGGGCTGTCGGACGGGCTAGGTGGCCTCGTCGTCGAACGGGGCGGGCACCGCCGCACGGCGCTCGTCGGAGGCGCTGGTGGCGGCGGCCGTCGCGGTGCCGCCGGCAGCGGCGGCGGCCCGGGGCGCGGAGGCCGGGGCGTCGTCGTCGTCCATCAGCGCGTCGCGCACGATGCGGCGGGGGTCGTACTGGCGCGGGTCGAGCTTGGACCAGTCGACGTCCTTGAACTCCGGCCCCAGCTCGGTGTCCACGCGCGCCTTCGTGTCCTGCAGCAGGCGCTTGCCCCGCTTCACGAGCGAGGCCAGCTGGGCGGCATACCCGGGGAGGCGCTCGGGCCCGATGAGCAGGGCGGCGAGCACCACGATGATGAGGAGCTCACCGCCGTTGATGTCGAACACGCGGACAGCCTATTCGCTCTCGCGCTCCTGCAGCACCACCCGGACGTCCCTCTCCTCGCCGTCGGTGCGCACGCGCAGCGTCACCGCGTCCCCGGGCTGGCGGGCGCGGATCGCCACGATGAGGGCGTCGCTCACGGTCACGGGCCGGCCGTCGATCTCCAGGATGACGTCGCCGGGTCGGATGCCCGCCCGGTCGGCCGGGCCGTCGGGGGTCACGGCCGACCGACCCTGCTGTCGCCCGGACGACACCTGCACCCCCTCGCCCGTGTACGTCGTGTCGAGCAGCGCCCCGATCACCGGGTACGTCGCGTGCCCCGACTCGATGAGCTGCTCGGCCGTGTGCCGCGCCTGCGACGCGGGGATCGCGAAGCCCAGGCCGATGCTGCCGGTGGCGGACATCGCGCCCGGCGGCTGCGCGATGGCCGAGTTGATCCCGACCACCTCGCCGTCCGCGTCGATCAGCGGGCCCCCGGAGTTGCCCGGGTTGATCGCCGCGTCGGTCTGGATCGCGTCGATGAACGCCGTCGCCGCGCCTCCTCCGGTCTCGTCACCCGCCTGCACCGGCCGGTGCAGGGCGCTGACGATGCCGGTCGTCACCGTGGAGTCCAGGCCCAGCGGAGCGCCGACGGCGAGCACCGGGTCGCCGACCACCACGGCGTCGGAGTCCCCGAGCACCAGCGGCTCCAGGCCGTCGACGTCGACCTTCACCACGGCCAGGTCGTAGTCCGCGGTGCGGCCCACCACCTCGGCGTCGCGCTTGCGGCCGTCGGCGAAGACCACGACCGCCGAGCCCCCCGCCGCCGCGGGGGCGACCACATGGTTGTTCGTGAGGATGTACCCGTCCTCGCGCAGCACGAAGCCCGACCCGCTGGAGGCACCGTTCGCGCCCTGCACCTGGATCGAGACCACGCTCGGCAGCACGTCGGCGGCGAGCGCCGCGACGGAGCCGTCCGGCCGGTCCGCGCCGGCGGACGCCCCGGCGGCCGTGCCCCGTCCGGCGTCCTGCCCGCCCGACGTCGGCAGCGCCGCGTCCGCGGGCCGCCCGTCGTCCAGGGCGTCCGACACGCGGTCTCCCGCGAAGCCTCCGACGACGCCCGCGACGAGCGCCAGCGCCACGACCGAAGCGGCCCCCGGGCGACGGCGGCGCGCCGCCTTCGTCGTGCGGGGTGCCGTGGTCGATGTCGCGGGTGTCCCGGGTGTCGCGGGGTCGGCGACGGACGCGGACGTCGCGTCGACCGGGCCGCCGCCCGCCGGCACGGCAGCGGGTGCTCCCGGTGGCTCCTGGGGCTCCGGCGGCGCCGACTCCGTGGCAGGGAACAACGCGGCCGCCGGCGGCGGTCGGTACGGGTCGGGCTCCGGCGCCCGGGCCGGCGGCTCGGGCGGCGCGAACAGGTCGTCGGCAGGGCGGGACGGTTCGGTCATCGGCGCCAGACGGCTCCTGTCATCGCTCCCGACATCGCGTCGGACATCGCGCCGGACATCGCTCCGGTCATGATGGTCCAGCCGCGGGAGATCTCGCGCAGCACGCCTGCGTCGTCCCCCTCGGCGGAGCCCGGGAACGCCGCCACGAGCCCCGCGAGGGCGTCCGCGTCGACGTCGGTCGCCACGTCGACGACGGTGTCCCCCGACTGCCAGGCCACGTGCCACGGGTCGGCGGAGAGCACCCGCACGTCGTGGTCCTGGACCGCGAACCCGCCCGCGGACCCGTCGACGGTCCCGGCGAGGGCCGTGCCCAGGTCCGCGAGCCGACCCTGCCGCAGGCACGCGACGGCGGTCCCGTCCGGCCCGGACAGGTCCAGCTCGACGGCCGCGGCGTCCGTGCCGCCCGTGCCGGCGCAGCCGTCCGTGCGCAGCGCGGTCACGGCGTACCCGTCGGGCAGCGCGGCGGGCGCGGACCAGCCGTGGTCGGTCAGCCAGGCGAGGGCGTCGGCGGTGGCCGCGCGGCCGGCGGCCGCGTCGTGGCCGCCCGGCTCGGCGTCCGCCAGCAGCGTGAGCGCCGCGACCCGCGACGGGTCCGGGCTCACCACGGGCGCCTGCCCCAGCACGAACAGCGCGACGCCGAGCACGCCGACCCCACCGGCGCCCGCGGCGACCAGACGCCGGGTCCGGTGCCGACGGCGGGAGCCCAGGTCGCCCGACAGGGACGGCTCCCACGCCCGGGGCCGCTCCCAGTCCGCGGACCGGCCGCGGTCGCGCAGCGGGTCGCCCGTCGTCGACGGGATGGAGGCCGACAGCGCGAGCAGGCGGTTCGTGAGCTCCGGGTCGGGCGCGACGTCGCAGGCCGCCGCAAGCGCGCGGTGCGCGGCCCGCGCCGCGTCGAGCTCGGTCGCGCACCGGGGGCAGCCCGCCACGTGCGCGAGGGCCCGCTCGGTCGCCGCGGCGTCGAGCTGGCCGTCGGCCAGGTCGCTCACCCAGACCCCGAGGTGCCCGGACCCGGCGTACCCCGTCACGACGCCGCCCCGCCGCTCGCGTCCCGCGCGGTCACCTCCGCGCGCCGGTGCTCCAGCGCGTCGCGGAGCTGCGCACGGGCACGGTGGATGCGGGATCGGACCGTGCCGAGCTTGATGCCCAGCGTGACGGCGATCTCCTCGTAGCTGAGCCCTTCGATGTCGCACAGGACGACCGCCGCGCGGTACTCGGGGCGCAGCGCGTCGAGCGCCGCCTGCACGTCGTGGTCCAGGTTGGCGTGCTCGAAGCCGCGCTCGGGGCGCCCGCGGTCCTCGGGGGCCGCCACGCGGGCGGCGTCGTCGCCCATCGCCTCCATGCGGATGCGCTTCTTGCGCCGCACCTGGTCGAGGAACAGGTTGGTCGTGATGCGGTGCAGCCATCCCTCGAACGTGCCCGGGGTGTAGCTGGAGAGCGACCGGAACACGCGCAGGAACGTCTCCTGGGTGAGGTCCTCGGCGTCCTGCCGGTTGCCGCTGAGCCGGTAGGCCAGGCGGTACACGCGCGCCGAGTGCTCGCGCACGATCTCGTCCCACGTCGGGGGCGTCCATGCCGTCTCGATCGAGGCGTCCTCGGGCGCCCTGAAGGCGGCCTCGGCGGGGGCCTCGGGCACGTCCTGCACGGGAGCGGGGTCGGTCGTCATCATCACCATCGTCCCACGGCAACGTCCGGGCGCGCCGCGGCGTTCCCGCGTACGATCACGGCAGCATCACCCGCGCCGGCCGTCCGCCGGCGACCCCGCCGTGGAGGACCGCCATCACCACCGACGTCGACGCCCGCAGCGGTCGTACCGCAGCCTGGGCCTACAGCGAGTCCTTCGTCCCCGAGGACGAGGTGCTGCTGCGCGCCCGTGAGCGCGCGGCGGAGCTCGGTTGCGGGGCCGTCTCCCCCGGCACGGGAGCGATGCTGAGGGTCGTGGCGGCGGCGCTCCGCGCCCGGGCCGTCGTCGAGGTCGGCACGGGCACGGGCGTGGCCGCCCTCTGGCTCCTGCACGGCATGCCCGCCGACGGCGTGCTCACGACCATCGACGCCGAGCTCGAGCACCAGCGGGCCGCGAAGCGGGCCTTCGCCGAGGCCGGGATCGCGCCGGGCCGCACGCGGACCATCCCCGGCCGGCCGGCCGACGTCCTGCCCCGGCTCACCGACGGCGCGTACGACCTCGTGCTCGTCGGGGCGGAGCCGCACTCCTACCCCGAGTACGTCGAGGCCGGCCTGCGGCTGCTGCGCCCGGGCGGCGTCCTCGCCGTCGACGGCGCCCTGCACGGCGGGCGGGTGCCCGACCCCGCGCGGCGCGACGAGGTGACCACCGTGGTGCGCGACGTCGGGCGCGCGCTGCGCTCCGACGACCGGGTGCTGTCCGCCCTGGCGCCGTCGGGGGACGGCCTGCTCCTCGCGGTCCGGCGCTGAGGCGGGGCGCTGAGGCGGGGGTACTGAGACGCGACGAGCGCGGGGCGTCCGCCCCGCGCTCGTCGCGTGTCCGTCGTCCTTGCCGTCAGGCGACGACAGCCTGGAGTGCCTCACCCAGCTCGGTCGCCTCGGTGGCGTTGAGCTCCACGACCAGACGGCCGCCACCCTCGAGCGGGACCCGCATGACGATGCCGCGTCCTTCCTTGGTGACCTCCAGCGGCCCGTCGCCCGTCCGCGGCTTCATCGCAGCCATCTGTGGCTCTCCATTCCGTTGTCCGGTTCCTCGGCCTGCCCCCTGCCCGCGGCCCGCCGGTCGGCGGGGGCGAGACGAGGCGCGCCCCACCATTCTAGGTCAGAACCCACCCCTGACTTCCACACCCCGGACGTCAGAGGTCGACTGGCGAGACCGTTCCCGGACCGTCCAGGTCAGGCGACATCAGGCGAGCCCGCGCAGCGCCGCGTGCGGCGGGGCCTCGTCGCGGACGGCGGCGACCAGGCCGAGGACTCGCCGGGTGGCGACGACGTCGTGGGCACGGAAGACGGTCGCGCCCTGCCAGGCGGCGAGCGCGGTGGCGGCGAGGGTGCCCTCGAGCCGGTCGTCGGGGGCCAGCCCCAGCGTCTCCCCGACGAAGTCCTTGCGGCTCAGCGCCATGAGCAGCGGGTACCCGAGCCCCGCGAGCGCGGCGGTGCGGCGCAGGAGGTGCAGCGACTGCCAGGTGTTCTTGCCGAAGTCGTGCGTGGGGTCCACGAGCACCGACCGTGGCGGGACGCCGCAGGCGACGGCCCGCGCGGCGGCCGCGCGCAGCGTCGCGACGACGTCGTCCAGGACGCCGTCCCGCGGGTCCGCCCCGGGCCCGGCACCGGCTCCGGGCGGGTACTCGACGCGGTACGGGTCGGTGCGCGGCACCGCCCCGCCGGTGTGCGAGCACACGACCCCGATCCCCGCCGCGCCGGCCACCTCGACGAGCGCCGGGTCGTGCCCCGCCCAGGTGTCGTTGACGAGGTCCGCGCCGGCCGCCACGACCTCGCGGGCGACGCCGGAGCGCCACGTGTCGACGGACACGAGCAGGTCGGGCAGCTCCTCGCGCACCCGCGTGACGAACGGGACCACGCGGCCGATCTCCTCCGCCTCGTCGACCTCCGGGCCGACGCCCGCGCGCACCCCCCCGACGTCGAGGATCTGCGCGCCGTCCGCCCACGCCTGGTGCGCCGCGTCGAGCGCGGCGCCGTCGTCGGGACGGCGTGCCGGGGCGTAGAAGGAGTCCGAGGTGCGGTTGACGATCGCCATCACCACGGGCCGCAGCACCCCGTCGGGGCCGCGGCCGACCTCACGCCCCCGCAGCATCAGCGACGTCCCCGCCGCCGGCACCCCGGCCGGGGGCGGGCCGGCGGCCGTCACGAGGCGTCGGCCGCGTCGTCCGCCGCTTCCTGGTCCTCGACGAGGTCGTCCAGCGCCTCGCGCTCCGACGCCGCCAGGGCGCGCCCTCGCTCGATCACGTACTGGACCGCCTCGGACGGCGAGTCGGTGAGGTGCAGCAGGTCGAGGTCGGCACGACCGATCATGCCGCGGTCCGCCACGGCGGTGCGCAGCCACTCCAGGAGCCCGCCCCAGTAGTCGGAGCCGACCAGCACGATCGGGAACTCGGTCACCTTGTGGGTCTGCACGAGGGTGAGGGCCTCGAACAGCTCGTCGAAGGTGCCGAAGCCGCCCGGCAGCACGATGAAGCCCTGGGCGTACTTGACAAACATCGTCTTACGGGCGAAGAAGTAGCGGAAGTTCACGCCCAGGTTCACGAACTCGTTCATGCCCTGCTCGAAGGGCAGCTCGATCCCGAGCCCGATGGACGTGCCGCCCGCGAGGTGCGCGCCCTCGTTGGCCGCCGCCATGATCCCCGGGCCCCCGCCGGTCATCACTGCGTAGCCGGCGTCGGCGAGCAGCCGCCCGACCTCGACGGCGAGGGCGTGGTCGGGGTGGTCGGGCGACGTCCGGGCGGACCCGAACACCGACACGGCCGGCCCCACCTCGGCCAGGGCGCCGAAGCCCTCGACGAACTCCGACTGGATCCGCATGACGCGCCAGGGGTCGGAGTGCACCCAGTCGGAGTCACCGCCGCCGGAGAGGAGCCGCTGGTCGGTGGTCTGGGCCGGGATCTCCTTGCCCCGCAGGAGCACGGGCCCCTTGCGGTAGCCCCGGCCCTTCTCGGGTACCCCGTCGTCCCCGCGGTCGGGTCCGTGTCCGGTGGGGGAGGTCGTCGCTCGCGTCATGCCTCGAGACTATCCACGCCACCCGCGGACCCGCCGAGCAGCCAGGCCCGCAGTGCGTCGCGCCCCACCGCGAGCCGGGCCACGGGCAGGCGCTCGTCGTCCTTGTGCGCCAGGACCGGGTCCCCCGGGCCGAAGTTCACGGCGGGGATGCCGAGCTCGGCGAACCGCGCGACGTCGGTCCAGCCGTACTTCGGCGTCGGCGCGGTGCCGGTCGCGGCCTGCACCGCGGCGGCGAAGTCCGCCACCAGCGGGTCGTCGAGGCCCGGGCGGGCGCCGGGCGCGGCGTCCGTGACGACCACCTCGAAGCCCTCGAAGAGCTCGCGCACGTGCGCCTCCGCCTCGGCCACGCCCTGCGACGGCGCGAAGCGGTAGTTCACCGTGACGGTGCAGGCGTCCGGCACCACGTTGCCCGCGATGCCGCCGCGGATGCCGACGGCGCCCAGGCTCTCGCGGTACACCAGGCCGTCCACCTCGACGTCGCGCGCCTCGTAGGCGGCGAGGCGGTCGAGCACCGGCGCCGCCGCGTGGATCGCGTTCACCCCGGCCCACGCGCGCGCCGAGTGCGCGGCGACGCCGTGGGTGCGGACCTCGACCCGCAGCGTCCCGTTGCAGCCGCCCTCGATGCCGTTGTTGCTCGACTCGCCCAGGATCGCGACGTCCCCCTCGAGCGACTCCGGGTGGTTCCGCACCAGCCGGCCCAGCCCGCTGAGCGACGCCTCGACCTCCTCGTGGTCGTAGAAGACGTACGTGACGTCGTGGGCGGGCTCGCGGCCCGGGCGGCCGAGCTCGACGGCGAGCGCGAGCATGATCGCCACGCCGCCCTTCATGTCCACCGTGCCGCGGCCCCACATCTCGACGGTGCCGTCCGCGGCCGTCTCGAGGCGCGTCGGGAGGTTCGGCGGGTCGGTCAGGGGCACCGTGTCCAGGTGGCCCGCGAGCACCACGCGCCGCGCACGGCCCAGGCGGGTCCGGGCGACCATGGAGTCGCCGTCGCGCAGCACGTCGAGGTGCGGCTGGGCGCGCAGCACGCGCTCGACGGCGTCCGCGAGCGCGGCCTCGTCCCCCGAGACCGACGGGACGTCGCACACCGCCGCGAGCAGGTCCACGAGGTCCGACGACGCGACCGTCGCCGGGTCGAGCAGCATGCCGAACAGGGCGTCGAGGTGGGGGTCGCGGGAAGGGGCTGTGCGGTCCGTGGTCACGCGCACCATCGTCGCAGAACAGCCGACTACGCTGGGCCGCATGACGACGCCTGCTTCCTCCCGCCCCGCCTGGGGCCTCGGTCTCGCCACGGTCGCCGACGACGGCACCACGCTCGACGTCTGGTACCCCGCGCCCGTGCTGGGCGCGCCGCCGGAGTCCGACGTCGACATCCCGGCCGAGCTCGACGCCCTCACCGAGCGGGACGACGCGCGCCGCGTCGACGTCGTCGTCGTGCGCACCGTGATCGACCTCGACGCCGCCCCGGCGGACACCCAGGACGCCTACCTGCGCCTGCACCTGCTCTCGCACCGGCTGGTCCAGCCCCACGGCCTCAACCTGGACGGCCTCTTCGGCGTCCTGACCAACGTGGTGTGGACGTCGCACGGCCCGTGCGCCGTCGAGGGCTTCGAGGCCACCCGCCTGCGCCTGCGCGCCGACACCGGCCGCGCCGTCACCGTGTACGGCATCGACAAGTTCCCCCGCATGGTCGACTACGTCGTGCCCGCCGGCGTGCGGATCGCCGACGCCGACCGCGTGCGCCTCGGCGCGCACCTCGCGTCGGGCACCACGGTCATGCACGAGGGCTTCGTGAACTTCAACGCCGGCACGCTCGGCGCCTCCATGGTCGAGGGCCGCATCTCCGCGGGCGTCGTCGTGGGCGACGGCTCCGACGTCGGCGGCGGCGCGTCGATCATGGGCACCCTGTCGGGCGGCGGCAAGGAGGTCATCAGCGTGGGCGAGCGGTCGCTGCTCGGCGCCAACGCCGGCCTCGGCATCCCGCTCGGCGACGACTGCGTGGTCGAGGCCGGCCTCTACCTCACCGCAGGCACCAAGGTCACCGTGCTCGGCGAGATGGGCGCCGACGGCGACCCGCTGGTGGTCAAGGCCCGCGACCTCGCCGGCCGCGACAACCTGCTGTTCCGCCGCAACTCGCGCACCGGTGCGGTCGAGGTGCTGGAGCGGGGCGGCGTGGGCATCGAGCTCAACGCCGCGCTGCACGCCAACTGAGGTGTCCGGCCGACCGGGCCGGCGGAAGGGTCGGCGGCGGGCGACCGGCGCGGCCCTCGCCGCGGTCCTCGTCGTCGGCGCCGGTGCGACCGCCGGCGTCGTGTGGTTCCTCGACCGGGTCGACACGCCCTCCGTGCAGCGGTGCGCGGCCGAGCTGGACGGCACGTCGTGGTACCTCACGCCGGTCCAGGCGGACAACGCCGCCCTGATCGTCGGCACGTCGGTGCAGCGGGGACTGCCCGGCCGGGCGGCCACGATCGGTCTGGCGACGGCGCTGCAGGAGTCCCGGCTGGTCAACATCGACTACGGCGACCGCGACTCGGTGGGCCTCTTCCAGCAGCGCCCGTCCCAGGGGTGGGGCACCGTCGAGGAGATCATGGACCCGGTCTACTCGACCGGGAAGTTCTACGACGGCCTCGTCGAGGTCGACGGCTACGAGGACCTGGAGGTCACCGTCGCCGCCCAGGCGGTGCAACGCTCCGCGTTCCCCGAGGCGTACGCGCAGCACGAGACCCGGTCGCGGGCGTGGGCGTCCGCGCTCACCGGCCACTCCCCCGGGGCGATCACCTGCGACCTGCCGCCCGCCGAGGACGACGAGGCCCCGTCCGGCGCCGCCGCGAGGGACCTGCTCGCCGAGCGCGCGGCCCGCGACCTCGGGCTGCCCGCCGGCGCCCTGCGGGCCGACACGGCCGACGAGGACGTGAACGCCGTCGTCGTGGACGCGGCCGCCGTGCCGCTCGACGGCGAGCTCGCCACCTGGGCCGTCGCCCACTGGGCGGTGGCGACGGCGTCCGTCTCCGGGGCGCAGGAGGTGCGCGCCGGCGCACGGGCGTGGACCCGCGAGGACGGCACGTGGTCCGTCGTGGACGACGACGCCGACCGCCGGCCCGACGGCCAGGTGACGATCGTCCTGTCGTGATCGTCCTGGTCGCGGGCCGACGGCCGGCGTCGGTGCAGTGCTGGAGGCGAGAGCCTCAGCGCTGCTCGAGCGGCACGTAGTCGCGCTCGGTCGGACCGGTGTAGACCTGCCGCGGGCGGCCGATCTTGGTCTGCGGGTCGTTCATCATCTCGCGCCACTGGGCGATCCAGCCGGGCATGCGGCCCAGCGCGAACAGCGGCGTGAACATGGCCGGGGAGAAGCCCATGGCCTTGTAGATGAGGCCGGTGTAGAAGTCCACGTTCGGGTAGAGCTTGCGCTCGACGAAGTAGTCGTCGTGCAGCGCGATCTCCTCGAGCCCCCGGGCGATGTCGAGCAGCTCGTCCTTGGCGCCGAGCTGGCCCAGCACGGCGTCGGCGTGCTTCTTGACGATCGCGGCGCGCGGGTCGTAGCTCTTGTAGACGCGGTGGCCGAAGCCCATGAGCCGGACGCCGGCTTCCTTGTTCTTGACCTTCTTCATGAAGGTCTCGACGGAGTCGTCGCCGCTGCGGATGCTCTCGAGCATCGTGAGGACGGCCTCGTTGGCGCCGCCGTGCGACGGGCCGGACAGCGCGTTGATCCCGGCGGCGACCGACGCGTACAGCGTCGCGTTCGACGAGCCGACGATGCGCACGGTGGACGTGGAGCAGTTCTGCTCGTGGTCCGCGTGCAGGATGAGGAGCTTGTCCATCGCGGACACCAGCACCGGGTCGGACTCCCACTGCTCGTAGGGCCGCGAGAACGTCATGCGCAGGAAGTCGTCGACGTAGCCGCGGGCGTAGTCCGGGTACATCAGCGGCTCGTCGCGCGTGGCGCGGTGCAGGTACGAGGTGATGGTGCGGATCTTGGCGAGGATCAGCACCGTGGCGAGCTCGACCGCCTCCGGGTCGTGCGGGTCCAGCGACTCGGGGTAGTACGTCGCGAGCGCGTTGACCGCCGAGGCCAGGATCGACATCGGGTGGCCGCCGCGCGGGAACGACGACAGGAAGGCGCGGAAGCCCTCCGGCACCAGCGTGTGGCGGTTGACCCGCTCCTCGAACGCCGAGAGCTCGGCCGGCGAGGGCAGCTCGCCGTGGATGAGCAGGTACGCCACCTCGAGGAAGGTGGACGAGTCGGCCAGCTGCTCGATGGGGTACCCGCGGTAGCGCAGGATGCCCTGGTCGCCGTCGATGTACGTGATCTCCGACTGGCACGACGCGGTGTTCGTGAACCCGGGGTCGACCGTGACGAGCCCGGTGTCCCTCAGCAGGGACGACACGACGATGCCGTCGTTGCCCTCCGTGGCCGGGACGACGGGCAGCTGTCGAGCGGTACCGTCGACGACGAGCTCGACCGAGGCGGAGTCGCCCGTGGTGCCTGCGGCAGGCGTGGTGGACGTCATGTCTTCCTTCCGTGACGGGCCTGCCGGCTTCCGACGACGGGACCGGTGGGCGCGTGACTCGTGACTCAGGGACGGGGGCGGCCCGGGGCACGCCGGCCGTGGCATCCTCCAGGGCTACCTCGGCCTGCGGTCGAACCTACCCCCCAACACCAAGGTGATCCAATCCCCTGCCCAGCCGCAGCCATCGCGGTCGTCACGCGGTGGTGATGCGCGTCACACCTTCGGCCACGAGATCGTCGGGTGCGGTGAGCGCGACGCGGACGTGCCGCCGCCCCGCGTCGCCGTAGAACTCCCCCGGGCCGACCAGGATGCCCCGGTGGGCGAACCAGGCCGCGAGGTCGCGCGAGGACGCGCCCGCGAGCGGCGTCCCGTCCGCGGGGCGGGCCCACAGGTAGAGGCCCGCCTCGGAGCCGTCCACGACGAAGCCCGCCGTCGCGAGCGCGCCCAGCAGCGCGGCGCGGCGGCCGCGGTAGACCTCGCGCTGGGCCGCGACGTGCGCGTCGTCGCCCAGGGCGGCGGTCATCGCCGCCTGGACCGGCGCGGGCACGATCATCCCGAGGTGCTTGCGGGTGGCCAGGAGACCGGACACCAGGGTGGGGTCGCCGGCCACGAACGCGGCGCGGTACCCGGCCACGTTGGACTGCTTCGACAGCGAGTACGCGGCGAGCAGCCCCTCGGGGCTGCCCCCGGTGACCCGCGGGTCGAGCAGGCTCGGCACCCGCGAGACGCCGTCGTCGCCGACCCAGGCGGCAGCCCACGGCAGCTCGGCGTAGCACTCGTCGCCCACGACGACGGCGCCGATCTCCCGCGCCGCCTCGACGACGCGGCGCAGGTGCGCGACGTCGGCGACCTCGCCGGTCGGGTTGCCGGGCGAGTTGACCCACACCAGGCGGACGTCGCGGCGCCCCGCCCAGGCGTCGACGTCGTCGGTGGCCAGCGGCGTCGCACCGGCCAGGCGCGCCCCGACGTCGTAGGTCGGGTACGCGACCGCCGGGTGCACGACGACGTCGCCCGGACCCAGGTGCAGGAGCGACGGCAGCAGGCCGACGAGCTCCTTGGAGCCGACCGTGGGCAGCACGCCCGCCGGGTCGAGCCCCGGCACGCCGCGCCGGCGGGCGAACCAGCCCGCCACGGCGTCCCGGAGCGCGGGCGTGCCGTGCGTCAGCGGGTAGCCGTGGGCGTCCGACGCCGCGGCGAGCGCGTCGCGCACGACCTGCGGCGTCGGGTCGACCGGCGTGCCGATCGACAGGTCCACGACGCCGCCGGGGTGCGCGCGGGCCGTCGCCCGCACGTCCTCGAGCGTGTCCCAGGGGTAGGGCAGTCCGCCGAGGTCGGCGAACCCCATCAGGCCTGGGGCGGCAGGCCGGCGATCATGGGGTCGTCCTTCTCGATGAGCCCCATCTTCGCGGCGCCGCCCGGCGAGCCGAGGTCGTCGAAGAACTCGACGTTGGCGCGGTAGTAGTCCTTCCACTGCTCGGGGACGTCGTCCTCGTAGTAGATGGCCTCCACCGGGCACACCGGCTCGCAGGCGCCGCAGTCCACGCACTCGTCCGGGTGGATGTACAGGGAGCGCGAGCCCTCGTAGATGCAGTCCACGGGACACTCCTCGATGCACGCCTTGTCCTTGACGTCGACGCACGGCTGAGCGATCACGTAGGTCACTGCGGGCTACCTTCCAGGTGACGAGGGCGCGGTCCGGCGAGCGGGCTGCGGGTCTCGATGATTCTTCGTTGGTGCTGCTGCGGTGATGACAGGCGCGGGCGCAGCGCCCGCGCGGCCAACTCTAGTATCGCTGACGTGGTGCCTTCGCCGTCAGCCGTCCCACCTGCTGTCCCCCCGCCCGAGCCCCCGCCCGCCGGACCAGCAGCATGGCACCGCGTGCCCGCGGGGACCCGCGTCGTCGTGCGGCGCCGGCTGTCGCCCGCGGAGGCCGCCGAGAGCGGCGCCCGGTGGGCGGACGTCGTGGGGATTCTCACGGCCGTCGGTGCCGACGGCCTGCGCGTGCGCCCCGACCGCTCCCCCGACCTGCCGGAGGTCTCGGTCGCGGCCGCCGACGTCGAGGCCGTGAAGCCCGTCCCGCCGCGGCGACCGCGCCGCGGGCGGCCCGACGAGGTCTGACACCTGGCCACGGTCGGGCGGGCGGACACCGCTCAGCGCGGCGCGCGCACCCGGACCGCGGCGTCGTCGACGCCCACGACGACGGCGCCCGCCGTGCAGCGCGCCACCAGGGCGTCGACCGCGCCGGCCGTCCAGCCGTCGCCGACCGGCAGCGCGTCCTCCGGACCGGCCGGACGGGGACGTCCCCCCGCGCGGAGCTCACGGACGTCGTCGGCGGCGTGGAAGACGTCGTGCAGCGAGCCGTTCGTCTCCAGGGCGCCGATGACGACCTCGAGGTCGCGCACCACCTTGCGCAGCGCCGGCGCCACCCAGGCGGCGTTCTCGGTGACCATCGCCTCCGTGCGGGCCGGGTCGGTGAGCGCGACCCGCGTGCCGTCGCGGAAGCTGCCGGCGGCGAGGCCCAGCGCGAGGTCGCGCACCGGCGCGCCCGCCACGGCGTTGAGGAGCTGGGTGGCGAGCACGTGCGGCACGTGGCTCACCAGGGCGGCTGCCTCGTCGTGCCGGTCGTCCGTGACCACCGCGGCCGTGCCGGCCAGCGGGCCGGTCACCAGGCGCAGCACCTGCGCGAGACGCCGGGGCTCGTCGGGCGCGGCCGCCCCCGGCTCGGCCACGGTGACCGCCCACGGCGCCCCGTCGAGCAGGCCCGCGTCCGACGCGGCGAAACCGCTGTGCTCGGTGCCGGCCATCGGGTGCGCCCCGACGTACCGGTCGCCCAGCCCTGCGGCGAGGACCGCCGACCGCACCGGCCCCTTGACCGAGCCGACGTCGGTCAGCGTCGCGTCGCCCCCGGCCAGCAGCGGCGCGAGCTCGACCGCCGTGGCGCGCACGGCGCGCAGCGGGACGGCGAGCACGACGACCTCGGGCCCTGCGGCGCACAGGTCCGCCAGGTCGTCGGCGACGCGCAGCCCGACGGCGCGCGCGTCGGTGCGGGTTGCGGCATCGGTGTCCGTCGCGACGACGTCCACGCCACGGGCCGCCAGCAGCCGCGCGAGCGAGCCGCCGACCAGGCCCAGGCCGACGATCCCGACGGGCCCGCTCACCACAGCAGGCCCCGCGCGACCGTCGCGTCGTCGTCCGAGCCCAGCACGCTGCCCGTCGGCACGTGGTCGGGCAGCACGCCGTCGAGGCCGGGTCCGCCCGGCGCCACCGGGAACGCGCCGAGCACCTTGAGCGAGTCGCCCGCGCCGAGCAGGGCGGCGAACAGGTCGCGGACCTGCGGCTCCCAGGGTGCGCCGTCGAGCGTCACGACGAACACGTACTGGCGATCGCGCACCTTCAGCGGCCGCTCCACGAGGCTCGACATGTTCACGCCGCGTTCGGCGAACTCCGCCGTGACGCGCGCCAGCACGCCCGGCCCGGTGACCACCGGGGTGACGGCGAGCATGGTGCGCCAGGCCTCGGGGCCGGAGCCTTGCCCCGCCGCACGCGCCGGCGCCCACGCGTCCGTCGCGGCGTCGCGGCGGCACAGCACGACGAACCGGGTGCGCGCGCCCGCGAAGTCCTCGACCCCCGTCGCGAGGGTCTCCAGCCCGTAGAGCTCGCCGCACAGCCTCGGCCCGAACGCGACCTGGTGGTCGGCGAGGTCGCGGCACGCCGCCGCGTTCGACGACGCCGGCACGGGCAGCAGGCCCCGCTCCGCGACGAACCGTGTGCACTGCGCCAGGCCGTGCGGGTGCGCCGTCGCCTCGCGCAGGCCCGACGGGTCGGCGTGCCCGGGACGGACGAACGCGTCGAAGGAGACGTCGAGCACGACCTCGTCCACCGCGACCACGTCAGGGCTGCCCACCAGCGCGTCCAGGGACGGCACGACGTACCCCTCGACAGAGCTCTCGATCGCCACCACCCCCCGGTCCACGGCGCCCGACGCGACGGCGTCGTGCACCTCCCGGACGGTGGTCAGCGGCTGCTGCGCGGCGTCGTCGCCGCCCGACCGTGCACCGACCCAGCGCCGGACCGCCTCGTGGGTGAACGTGCCCTCCGGGCCGAGGTACGCGATCCTCATCCGCCGTTCCTCACGCCCCGACCGGGCCCGCGGCCCACCGCGGCGCCAACGGCACGGGGCCGGGCACGAACCCGTCGCCCGGCAGCACGGCCAGCGTGCGGTGCGCGACGCCGCGCCCGTCGAGCTCCGCGACGAGCCCGTCGAGCACCTCGGCGGTCGCGCAACGGAACGAGGTGAAGAAGACGTGCGGCCCGCGGGCCGACGGGTGGCTGCGCAGGTGCTGCAGGTCCACGCCGGCCGCCGACAGCACGGCCAGCGTGTGCTGCAGGGACCCCCGGTGGTCGTCCGACGGCCCCACGGCGAGCCACACCTGGGCGGGGACGTCGAACCGCGGCCATGCCTCCCGCGCCTCCAGGAGCCCGTACCAGACCGGCGGCCGGCCGGCGAGCCGCTCGCTGCCGGGCACCTCGACCCAGCCCGCGGGCACCCGGGGCCGCTCGACCACGAGCGACCCGGCCGGACCCGCCAGCGCGACCCGCTCGTCCACCGACGTGCGGGTCGGCACCAGCCGCGGGCTCACGCCCATGCCCCGCAGCAGGTCCTGGCAGTCGCGCATCCCCGCCTCGTCGATGACCACCTGGCCGCCCGCCGCGCCCGCCGGCGCCACCCACACCCACTGCGGCGCGACGGCGACCGCCGCCGTGACGATGAGCGACGGCTCGCCGGCGAGCAGCGCCTCCTCGAGCCCCGGCGACGGCTGCTCCGGGTGCCCCAGGTGCACCACCGCGGCGAGGTCGTCGATCGTCGCCACCGTGGCCAGCGTGTCCGACGTCGTGCCGAGGTCCAGCAGCTCGATCGACTCGTCCGGCACGGCCGTGGCCACCGCCGACCCGGGAGCGACCCCCGACCAGCCCGCGTCGTGCGCCGCCTGCGCGGCGTGCGCCGGGGACTCGCGTTCCGAGCGTCCGAGCATCAGTCCTCCTTGGCCTTCCCGTCGTCGCCGGCGTCGTCCTTGCCGTCTTCCTGGGGCTGGCGGTCGTCGTTGCGGTCGGCCTTCGGCTGGTCGCACACGACGGGGTTGTCCGGCTTGTAGGTCCAGGTCTTCGACTCGTCCTTGACCTGCTTGCCGTCGTGGTAGACCTTGCGGTAGTTCGTGATGGTGAACCCGTCGTTGCCGCCCGGGTACGCCACGCAGTCGGCCCCCGTCTTGTGCACGGCCGTGGCCGGGACGACGTTGCGCTTGTCGCCCACGCCGGGGTCCACCGTGTAGTACTTCGTCGACCAGATCTGCACGTGCAGCTCGCCGCCCGAGACCCACGACTGCATGACCGCGCCGTACGGGGTGTCGTTGGTGAACTTCATGTCGATGGCGCCCACGTAGATGGTCGCCTCGCGCCCGGCCGGGTACCGGCTGAACCAGTAGCTGTGCGGCTGGTGCCCGGCGTCGTCGAACCCGGCGAAGAAGCCGGCGTTGTACGTGGTCGTGGCCATCTGCGACAGGCCGCCGCCCACGGCGTCCGTGTGCACGCCGTTGCTCACGACGCCCGCCGCGACGAAGCCGTTCGACTCGTCGATGGGCGACAGGGTGTCGAGCAGCGAGAACGTCTCGCCCGGCGCCACGAGGGTGCCGGTGACGAGCTGGGCACCGCGCTCGAGGTTGCGGGTGCGGATCGGCTCGCTCGTCAGCGGGGTCGAGAACGACGAGACGACCTCCTTGACCCCCATGTCCTCGAGGGCCTCCTTGGTGCGCTCCGGCTCCCGCTCGACCAGCTTCACCTCGGTCGTCCTGCTGTCGGACAGAGCGGCCTTGCCGACGGCGGACGCGGTGTCGTCCGGGTCGAGCGTCGTGCCCTGCTCGCCGCCCTCGACGACCGGCTTGCCGCCGGAGAACACGAAGTGCGCGTCGTCCGGCTCGGTGAGCAGGTCGTCGGTGTCGTCCACGACGTCGGCGACGAGCTTCTCGCCGTCGAAGCGGGGCTGCAGCTCGCCGTCGGTGTTCTTGAACGACGTCGCTCCGGCGAGCGCCTTCGGCGTCAGCTCCGCGGACTGCTCCCCGACGTCGACCGTGACGGGACCGCTCACCACCTGCTGCGCCTGCTCCAGCGCGGCGTCCGTCTCCGCCTGCGTGACCGCGGGCTCGACGACCTCCGTCGGCAGGTCGACCGGGCCCGACGTGACGAGCCACGCGTCCGCGACGGCGTCCACGGCGTCGTCGACCAGCACGCTGGACCCCTCGACGGCGTCCGTGGCCACGGCCTTCGCGCCCTTGAACCCGACCGTGCCGTCCACCGGCTCGACCTTCAGGGAGTCCTCCAGGCCGGTGACCGCCTCGGTGAGGGTGGGTCGGGAGACGTCGACGACGGGCGGTACGGCGTCGCCGCCGACCACGTGCTCCCACAGGTGCGCCGGGTTCAGCGAGAACCCCGTGAGCCCGTCGACGGTCGCCTGCGCGTCGAACGACAGGCCGCCCTCCGCCGGGTCGATCGTGCTCGAGGCCTCGCCCGCCCGGACGTCGACCGGCTCCGCGGCCCGCTCGCCCAGGCCGTCGTCGAGCGCCGCGACCGCGGGCCCGGCGTCCATCCCGCCGATCTCGATCCCGGCGACGCTGGTGCCCTTCGGGACGGTCCCCGCGACGGCCCACTGCGCGCCCGCGTAGAGGCCCGCGACGACCACGAGCCCGACGCCGGCCCACAGCGCGACCTTCGGCGCACGGCTCGGGGCGCCGTCGCCGGCCAGCCCGTCGAGCGGGGAGCCCGGGTCCGCGGGCGGCGGCGTCCCCGGCTCGGCGGCGACCCCGGCGAAGCCTGCGGCAGCCGGGGCGCCGGCCGGCGTCCCCTGGGGGCCGGCGGGGAGGGAGGCCACCACCGCCGGCAGCGCCTGGGTCGGCGGACCCGACGACGGCGCGGGCACCGTGGCGATGACGCGCTGCTCGTACTGCCGCACCCGAGGCTCGTACGGGGTGTCCGGCTCGTCGGAGTCCGGCTGCCCGGCCGCCGGCTGCTCGGCGGGCGGTGTCGGAGACTCGGTCTCGGGGCGCGCAGGCTCGGCGGGTGCCGACCCGGCAGGGTCCGGCTCGCGCTCGGTCGGGTGACCCATGCATGCTCCGTCAGGGTGTGGTGCGGGGCGACGCCCCGGGAGGACAGGTGACGCGGGGCGGACCCGCCTGGGGGATCTTACTCGGGCGCCGCCGGCCGACCCGGTGCAAGTCCGGGTGAAAGCGCCAAATCGGGCGCCGGTCCGCACAGGTTCGTCACGCCCTGCCGGGCGGCACGCACGGGACGCTCACAGACAGCCACGGGGACCGGGCGTCAGCCCCGCCGGTCGGAGAACCACGACCCGGGCAGGAAGGCCGCCACCAGGAACATCGCGAGGCCCCCGTAGGTCCACACCAGCCCGACGGGCTGGGCCGGCACCAGCACGTCCCCGCCCGGACCCGCGACGGCGAGCACCTGCACCGCGACCACCCAGCCGGCGCCGGCCGCGAGCAGCGGGCCCAGCCCGGCCCACGCGCGGCACAGGATCGCCGTGGACAGCGTGATCGCGAGCGCCAGCACGATGCCGACGGGCAGGTCCTGCCACTGGGCGCGGTGCGCGACCGTGCCGAGCACCCCGACGGCGGCGCCCAGCGCCAGCGCCAGGACCGCGCGCGCGGCGGACCGCCACCACCGGCCGGCGCCCGCGGGGGCGGGGGGCGAGGTGGGTGTCGCGTGCTCGGGGGTGGTCATCGGCGCGAGCCTACCGGCGTCCCGGGCGCCGCGACGTCCGGCCGCGAGGGCCACGGGACACGAGGTACAGCTCGTGCGCCGGCACCGGGGCGAGCACGGCGTTGCTCAGGGCGTACCAGCCGAGCAGGTCGGCAGCGGGGTCCTGCGCCGCTGGGGCCCGCGTGACGTGCTGCACCTGGGTGGCGTGCGCGCGCATCGCGGTGAGCACCCGGTCGAGCGCCGCGGCGACGTCGACCTGCGCGACGTCGTGCGGCCCGGCGTCGCGCAGCTCCGCGTCGTGGCGCGCGAGCGGGGGCAGGAGCTCGTCAGGGTCCGGGAACGTCAGCCCGGCGCCGGCGGCGAGGTCCTGCGCCGCCGGGGCGGCGGCCAGCGCCCGGCGCGCCGCCCGCAGCGCGTCGGACGGCGCCACCGCACGCCACAGCTCGGCGTCGCCCCAGGGCCGGCCGGGCACGGCGGCGTCCGGGTCGCCGGCGAGGGCGAGCGCCCGCACCACGACGTCGTGCGTCCGCACGTGGTCGGGGTGCCCGTACCCGCCCTGCTCCTCGTACGTCGCGACGACGACGGGGCGGCGCGCGCGCACGACGGCCGCCAGCCGCGCGGCGGCGTCGTCGAGCGGGACGCGCGCGAACGCCGTCGCGGGCGCGTCGTCCGCCGGACCGGCCACCCCGGGCGCGACCCACGCCATGCCCGAGTCCTCGAACCGCCGGTCAGACGCTGGGCGCGCCCCGGTGACCTGAGCCTCGGACAGGTCGACGGCGTCGAGGAAGGTGTGCGCGACGACGCCCGGCGCGCCGCCGAGCGCGGCCAGGGCCGCCGCCAGCTCGGACTCCCGGTGGGCGGCGAGCGCGGGACCGTCGCCCTCGAGGCGCGCCAGCCCCGTGCGGTGCGACGGCGTGTCGATGACCTCCCCGCGCTCGCCGCGCGTACAGGTGACCACGGCGACCGGACGCCCCGCGGCGGCCCACGACGCCAGCAGCGCGCCGGTCGCGAGCGTCTCGTCGTCGGGGTGCGAGTGGACCGCGAGCAGCCCGCCGTCGTGCCCGGGCACGGCGGTCGACGGGACGGGAACGGGCGCGTCCGGGCCGGTCACCGGGTCGCGGGTCAGGAGCGCTTGGCCCGCGCCGTCGCCCGGGCGCGCGCCGTCGCGTCGAGCTCGACCTTGCGGATCCGCACGACCTCCGGCGTGACCTCGACGCACTCGTCCTCGCGCGCGAACTCGAGGGACTCCTCGAGCGTGAGGTGGCGCGGCGGGATGAGGTTCTCGAAGTTGTCGGCGGTCGAGGACCGCATGTTCGTCAGCTTCTTCTCCTTGGTGATGTTGACGTCCATGTCCTCGTTGCGGGAGTTCTCGCCGACGATCATGCCCTCGTAGACCTCCTGCGTGGGGTCGACGAAGAACGAGCCGCGCTCCTGCAGGTTG
>Ga0160432_100474_pt1 | contig 25862 bp, 19 predicted proteins | sample HID1971M_E0MG_FD_108250 | JGI IMG/M metagenome (GOLD analysis project Ga0160432, IMG submission 108250) | Enriched millipede-associated microbial communities from UW Madison campus, WI, USA - HID1971M_E0 MG | ecosystem: Host-associated > Arthropoda: Insects > Digestive system > Unclassified ... | reverse complement strand
CATCGAATTCGCCTGGGAGCTGCGGCTGGTGCTCAGCAAGCCCGAGGCGCGCGGCATGCGGCTGAGCAGCGACCAGCGCCTGGGCTGGGGCAGCTGGCTCGGCACCCGCCTGTCCGACACCGACGCCGGCGACATGGTGTTCCAGCCCGAGGCGCTCTTTTCCCGCAACGCACCGGCTTCCTCATGACCGACATCCGCCGCGTCTCTCTTTTTTCGAAACTGAATCCGATGCTCTACAAGGCATTGGAGACCGCCACCGCCTTCGCCAAGCTGCGTGGCAATGCCTACGTGGAGCTCGTGCACTGGCTGCACCAGATCCTGCAGCTGCAGGACAGCGATCTGCTGCGCATCATCAAGCGCGCCGGGCTCAACCTCGACGCGGTCGAGCAGGACCTCGTGCGTGCGCTCGACCGCCTGCCGCACGGCGCCACGTCGATCAGTGACATCTCCGAGCATGTCGACCACGCCGTCGAGCGTGCGTGGGTCTATGCCAGCCTACGCTTCGAGGCGACGTCGATCCGCGGCGCCTACCTGCTCGCCGGCATCGTGAAGACGCCGGGCCTGCGCCAGGTGCTCTCGGGCATCTCGCGCGAGTTCGACAAGCTCGTGCCCGACGTGCTGGTCGCGCAGCTTGCGGCGTGGACCGAAGGCTCGCCGGAAGACGACTACGACGCCGCGTCGGACGCGGGCGGTGGCGCACCGGTGGCGCAGCACCAGGGCGATGCGCCCGCCGCCGGCGGCTCGGCCCTGGCCAAGTACGCGAGCGACCTCACGGCCAAGGCGCGCGCCGGCGAGCTCGACCCCGTGTACGGCCGCGACGACGAGATCCGCCAGATCGTCGACATCCTCATGCGCCGGCGCCAGAACAACCCGCTGCTCACCGGCGAGGCCGGCGTCGGCAAGACAGCGGTGGTCGAAGGCCTGGCCTCGCGCCTGGCCGCGGGTGACGTGCCGCCTTCGCTGAAGGACGTGTCGCTGTGGGTGCTCGACCCCACGCTGCTGCAGGCCGGCGCGGGCGTGAAGGGCGAGTTCGAACAGCGCTTGCGCCAGGTGATCGACGAGGTCGAGAAAAGCCCGAAGCCCATCGTGCTGTTTGTCGACGAGGTGCACACGCTGGTCGGCGCGGGCGGCACCGCCGGCACCGGCGACGCGGCCAACCTGCTCAAGCCCGCGCTCGCGCGCGGCCGGTTGCGCACCATCGGCGCCACGACGTGGTCGGAGTACAAGAAGTACATCGAGAAAGATCCGGCGCTCACGCGGCGCTTCCAGACCATCCAGGTGCACGAGCCGACCGAGCCCAAGGCCGTGGTCATGCTGCGCGGCATCTCGGCCGAGCTGGAGAAGCACCACGGCGTGCTCATCCTCGACGCCGCGCTCGAAGCGGCCGTGAGCCTGTCGCACCGCTACATTCCCGCACGCCAGTTGCCCGACAAGGCCGTGAGCCTGCTCGACACCGCGTGCGCGCGCGTGGCGCTGAGCCAGCATGCGCTGCCTGCGGCGCTCGAAGATCTGAAGCGGCGCATCGAGGTGCTGGGCATCGAGTCCGGCATCGCGGGGCGCGAGGCGGCGATCGGGGTCGGCGAGCACCAGCGCGTGGAAGACATCGCGGCGCAGGTGGCTGCCGCGCAGGCTGAACTCGAACTGCTGGAGCAGCGGCGCGTGGAAGAGGCGGCGCTGGTCGAGCGCATCGTCGCGCTGCGCAAGCTGCTGTCGCCTGCGGCGGTGCCGGTGCAATCTGAAGCGGAAGATGACCGCGAAGAGAAACCGCCTACCGAGCCCGAGCGAACGCCCGAAGCCATCCGCGCCGAACTCAACGAAGCGCAAGACCAGCTCGTGAAGCTGCAAGGCGAGACACCGCTCATCCTCGCGGCCGTCGATGCACAGGCCGTCGCCACCGTGGTCGCCGACTGGACCGGCATTCCCATCGGCCGCATGGTGCGCGACGACGCGCAGTCGGTGCTGCGCCTGGGCGAGATCCTGTCGGCCCGCGTGGTCGCGCAGCCCGATGCGCTGGAGACCATCTCGCGGCGCATCCGCACCGCGCGTGCGCGGCTGGACAACCCCAACAAGCCCGTCGGCGTGTTCCTGCTGTGCGGCCCCTCGGGCGTGGGCAAGACCGAGACCGCGCTCGCGCTGTCGGAGGCGCTGTACGGCGGCGAGCAGAACCTCGTCACCATCAACATGAGCGAGTTCCAGGAGTCGCACACCGTCTCCACGCTCAAGGGCGCACCGCCCGGCTACGTGGGCTATGGCGAAGGTGGCGTGCTCACCGAGGCCGTGCGCCGCCGGCCCTACAGCGTGGTGCTGCTCGACGAGATCGAGAAGGCGCACCCCGACGTGCACGAGATCTTCTTCCAGGTCTTCGACAAGGGCTGGATGGAAGACGGCGAAGGCCGCCACATCGACTTCCGCAACACCGTGATCATCATGACGTCGAACGTCGGCACCGACCTCGTCATGCAGCTGTGCGAAGACCCGACCTTGCGCCCCGACCCCGAGCCGCTGGCCGCCGCGCTGCGCGAGCCGCTGCTGAAGGTGTTCGCGCCCGCGCTGCTCGGTCGCCTGGTGGTCGTGCCTTACTACCCGCTGCAGGCCGATGCGCTGCACCGGATCATTCGCCTGCAGCTGGACCGCATCGCGGCGCGGCTGCAGGCCAACCACGGCATTGCATTGGCTTACAACGACAGCGCCGTCGCGCTTGTCGCACGCCGCTGCACGGCCATAGAGTCGGGTGGCCGGATGATCGACGCGATCCTCACGCACACCATCCTGCCCCGGCTGAGCGAAGAAGTCATCGGCGCCACCGTCAGTGCGCGCAAGCTCGCCGGCGTGCAGCTGGGCGCGGCGGGCGACGACTTCCAGTACGAGTTTTCAGAACGCCCCGCGTAGACCCAAGGGAGAGCCGAATGGACAGAGTCGTCAAAGCCCACACCCCGCTCGGAGAAGAACAGCTGCTGTTCCGCTCGATGCACGGCAGCGAAGGGCTGTCGCAGCTGTTCGAGTTCGAGGTCGACCTGCTGAGCCCGAACACCTCGGTCGACATGAAAGGCCTGCTCGGCAAGCCGCTGGCGCTCGAGATCCAGACCCTGAGCGGCACGCCGCGCTACCTCAACGGCCAGATCACGCGCTTCACCATGATCGGGCGCGAGGGCGGCTCCTCGCGCTATACCGTGTACCGGGCCTCGGTGCGGCCGTGGCTGTGGTACCTCACGCGCACCAGCGACTGCAAGATCTTCCAGAACAAGTCGGTGGTCGAGATTCTCGAAGACGTGCTGGGCGAGTACGGCTTCGCCTTCGAGAAGAAGCTCAGCGCCTCGTACCGCCAGTGGGAGTACTGCGTGCAGTACCAGGAGACCGACTTCGCCTTCGTGAGCCGCCTCATGGAGCACGAGGGCATCTACTACTACTTCAAGCACGACAAGAACCAGCACACGCTGGTGCTGGCCGACGACATGAGCGCGCACGAGACGCTGCCCGGCTACCCGAAGATCGGCTACCTCGCGAGCGACCGCGCCACCGACCCCGGCCGCGAAGTGATCGACCAGTGGGAAGTCACCGAAGAGATCCGCCCCGGCACCTACGTGGTCGACGACTTCGACTTCAAGAAGCCCAGGGCCGACCTGCTCAACACGCGCAGCCAGCCGCGCGGCAACGACCACGGCCGCTACGAGATGTACGAGTGGATGGGCGGCTACAGCGACGCGGGGCAGGGCGAGCACTACGCGCGCATTCGCCTCGAGGAAGCCCAGGCCCAGGCCGAGGTCGACACCGGCCACACCAACGTGCGCGGCATGGCGCCCGGCTACCGCTTCACCATGCAGAACGCACCGCGCAACGAGGACAACCGCGAGTACCTCGTCGTCTCGGTGATGTACAGCCTGCGCGAAGGCGGCTACGCCAGCGGCGGCATGCCGGGCGAGTACAGCTTTCATTTCGGCGTGCAGCCCACCTCGTTCCCCTTCCGCGCGCGCCGCATCACGCGCGTGCCGAGCACGCAGGGCCCGCAGACCGCCACCGTGGTCGGCCCGCCCGGTGAAGACATCTGGATCGACAAGTACGGCCGCGTGAAGGTGCAGTTCCGCTGGGACCGCTACGGCCAGCGCAACGAAGACAGCTCGTGCTGGGTGCGCGTGTCCAGCGCGTGGGCGGGCTCCAATTTCGGCGCCGTGAACCATCCGCGCGTGGGGCAGGAGGTGATCGTCGATTTCATCGCCGGCTGCCCCGACCGGCCGATCATCATCGGGCGCGTCTACAACGCCGACCAGATGCCGCCGCTGGAATTGCCGGCCAAGGCGACGGTCAGCGGGTTCATCAGCCGCACCATCAAGGGCGATGGCGAGCTGGCCAATCACTTCATCATCGACGATGACCCGGGGTGCGAGTCGATCAAGCTTCATGCGCAGAAAGATCTGACGATCGATGTGGAGAACAACGAAAGCCACACGGTCGAAGGGAACCGAACCACCCACATCCAGAAGAACGACGAGCTGACCGTGGACGAGGCGCGGACCACCACAGTGGTGAACGGCCTCGATCACGCGATCTACAAGTCGGGCTCGAAGCTGGAGGTGACGAAGAAGGCCGAGCACTTCTTCAACAACGCCATCGAGATCACGACCAAGGAGGGCGCCACGGAGACCGTCCAGACCGGCGATTCGCATGTGCACGTGCTGGCCGGCCTGAGGCACGAGAAGTTCGACAACGGACTGCACGTCGACGTGAAGAACGGAATGATCGAGCACGTCCACACGGGCGACTCCACGCTCCAGACGGTGGCCGGCAAGCGGTTCGAGAACTACAAGACCGGTTGGGACCGCAAGGTCCTGGGCGGCGGCGGCACGGACGAGATCAAGGGCGGCCTGACCGAGACGATCACGGGCGGGAACCACACGTCGACCGTGAGCGAGGGCGACTACATCGGAAAGGCCAAGAACGTCACCATCGACGCGACCGACGGCGACATCCGGATCACGGCCACCGGCAACGTGCACATCGAAGGCGAAGTCGTCAGCCGTACCAATCGCGCGAAGGTCGAGGACACGGCGCCGGAACGGCGCACCATCACCACCGGGCACAGCTACGCAGACAACCAGACGATGGAGCTGCACTCGAACTTCGCGTACTTCAACAACTGGTCCCAGTTCTCTCTGGGGATCACGAAAGGGGAGATCTACGGCAGCTCGCACGCGGTGGGCGTCTACACCACGACATCGACCGCCATGCGCGTGAGGAACAACGGCCATGAATTCGAAGTCGGCTTGACGCGCACGATCTTCAAGGCGCTGACCAGCCTGTTCTAGGTGACGTCGCCATCCATTCGAAAAGGGCTGCGGTGTCTTCCAGGGTGATTGAACTGCTCGTGGTCGTGGTTGTCGCCGTGGTGGTGGTGTTCGCGCTTCAACGCCTGGTGGTGCGCTTCAAGGCCGACACCGGAAAGGCCGAGCACGTGTTGCGCAGCGGCCAGCCCGCAACGGCCGTGATCCTGGACACGTACGACACCGGCGAACGCATCGACACGATGTATGTGCTCGTCAGGATGCGGCTTCTGGTGGAGGCTTCCCCGGAGTGGTCTGCCTTCGAGTCGGACATCGTCGTGCCCGTCAGCCCCGTGAAGCTGTCGGATTTCTCGGTAGGCAAGCGCGCGAAGGTTCGCGTCATTGCCGCTTCCCGCGACATCGCCATCGATCAACCGCTTCGATGAACGCCTGAAAGATCGACGCGCTCTCCATGAAGACCATCAAGCCTTTCCGCCTCAGTGTGATGACCCGCCCCTATCGCTGGCAGCGCCGCGATCACCTCGGCGTTGCGGTCATGGCATTGAGCAGCCTGGGGGACGCGCCCCAACTCATGCTCGAACAGGCGCTGTGGAAAATGGCGGCGGACGAGATCGGGCCCGGCGCGACTCTTGACCTGGGGACACCCAAGCTGGTGCCGGAGGTGCTTGCCAGCGGCTATGGCTACACCCACCACCAGGCCGACAAGACCGCATGCGCCGTGCAGCTGCGTGTGGCGAATCTCGAGAAGACGCTCACGGTCTTTGGCGACCGCTACTGGTTGAGCGGACGGCCCACGCCCGCGCAACCGTTCGAGAAAATGCGCCTGGATTGGAGTCACGCCTATGGTGGGCCGGGCGTGCCGGAGAACCCCTTGGGCATGGGGACGGTCGATGAAATCGTCAATGGCGTTCGCACGCGTCGTTTGCCCCATATCGAATTGCCGGGCGCGCGGATTTCTTCCCCGAGCCAGGCGGTCACGCCTGCCGGGCTGGGGGCCCTGCCGCCCGAATGGCCCCAGCGCATGTCCCTGATGGGCACCAGGTACGACCAGGAGTGGCTGGAGAACGACTTTCCCGGTTTCGCTCGGGACATCGACTGGCGGTACTTCAATGCGGCCCCCGCCGATCAGCGGTGGGAAGGCCTGCAGGAACTGCCGGCCGGCGCGCCCTACGAAATCTGGAACATGCACCCGGATGTCGCGGTACTCAAGGGCCATCTGCCGGACTGGAAACCCCGCTGCTTCATCAGTCCCCGCAAGGATGGAGGCGAATTGCGGGAGACCGCCTTGCGCCTCACCACCGCGTGGTTCTTTCCGCACCGGGAGCGCGTCGCGCTGATCTGGCACGGCATGTTCCCGATCGCCGAAGACGACGCGGCCGATGTCCAGGTCATCATGGCCGCGCTGGAGGTGCCTGGTGCGGCGCGGCCGGTGGCGCACTACGAGGATGTCATGCGCCAGCGGCTGGACACCGAGCGCGGTGCCATCAGTTCCTTGCGTGACAGCGACCTCATGCCCCGCGAGCTCATGGGCGAATGGGACAGTGCGCTGATGCCGGACATTGCGGCCGAACCCATCGCACGCAACGCGCGCGCCGGCCAGTTGCGCGACTACGAGGCGCGTCGCACGGCGTTGCTGGCGCAAGGCAAGGACCCCGACCAGTACATCTCGCCACCGCCGTCCCTGGGGGCGGCACCGGACATGGACGATCTGCCGGAATTCTTCGACCGGATGGAGATGCAGGTCCAGACCACCAAGGCAGAGATGGCACAGCTCTCCGAGACGATGAGCTGGCCGACGCCCGCAGAGATCGAGGCGATCGATGCGCCTGCGCCCTTTTTCGATCGCGGTCTTCCGGCGAGCGATCCCGACAAGCCGCCGCAGGACACCGTCGATGAAGAAGCGCGTCGTACGGCTGCGCTGGCGCATCAGGGCCATCTGCACTCGGCCCATCTTTCGGGGGCCGCGCCGGCCATGCCGTCGTTCCGTTCTGCCAAGTGGCGTCGCCGGCTGGCCGCCGCAGAACCAGGGCAGCGTGACTTCTCGCGCCTGAACCTGACGGGTGTCGATCTGTCGGAGATGGACCTGCGAGGTGCCAATTTCTCCGGCGCCATTCTCGAAGACGCGAACCTCGGTGGAGCCCTCCTGGACGATTGCGATTTTTCGCAGGCCATCCTGGCGCGTGCCAGGTTGACGCGCACCTCGCTCGTTCGCGCCAAGCTGCAGCAGGCCAACCTGGGCGGGGCGTCTTGCGAGCAGGCTGACCTGAGCGGCGCCAACCTGCACGAGACGAATTGCCACGGAACGCGGTTCGAGTCCTGCAACCTGGCGGGTGCCAATTTCGATCAGACGAACTTCCACGAAGCCTCGATGAAACGTTGCGACTTTGGAAAGTCGCGCTGGCGGCAAGTGGCGTTCATCAGGATGAGCCTCGAGGACCTCGTCTTCGATGGCGCCGATATCGATCAGATGGGCTGGATCGAATGCCGGCTGCGTCGGGTTTCCTTTGTCTCGGCCAGGCTCTTGCGCTGTGGCTTCGTCATGAGCGATTGCTCCGACGCCGTCGACTTTTCAGACGCCGCCCTGGAGGCCTGCAGCTTCGCGCATGGCAGTTCGTTGAAGCACGCCGTGTTGAGGAATGCGCTGGTGAAACAGTGCGGTTTGCGAACCACGCCGCTTACTCATGCCGACCTGAGCAATGCGCGGCTCGACAACAGCGACTTCTCGGAGTGCGACCTGAGCCATGCCCGGCTGGACCGCGTGGCTGCGGGCGACAGCCTCTTCATCCGAACCAATTTCACTGGCGCGTCGCTGCGCGATGCCAACCTGATCGACGCGAACCTGTCCAAATCCGATCTGCGTGCCGCCGACCTGGGTGGCGCCAATCTCTACCGGGCCGATCTGTCCCAGACCTTGGTCGATGCGCTCACGCGCATGGAGGGGGCCTACACCCAGAACGCCAAGGTCTGGCCGGCACGTCGCCCGGAGGTACCGGCCGCATGACCCATGACGAATTGCTCGACAGGGTCCGGCACGGCGTTCATGTCCAGGGCGCGGATTGCAGGGGCTGGAACCTGGACGGACTCGATCTTTCGGGCGCCATGCTCGAAGACGTCGATTTCACAGGGGCCCGTCTGGTGGGCACAAACCTTGAGGGCAGCATGCTGACGCGCTGCAAGATGGGCGGAAGCGACGCGTCGCGCAGCCTGCTCAAGGGCGCCAGGTTCTTTCGCTGTCAGCTGCAGGGCATGCGACTGGACGGCGCCATGCTCGAGGACACCTCCTTCGTCGAATCGGAGCTTGCGCAGGCGAGCTTCGTGGAGGCCAACCTGGACCGCACGGTGTTCTTCCGTTGCGACCTGAGGGCAGGGCGCATTCGGTCGCAGAACTTCCGGCACGCCACCTTCGCGGAGTCGCTGCTCGAGCGCATCGACTTCTGCGGCGCTCTTCTGAATGCCGTGACCTTTCACCGCCTCGATCTGAGCACCGCCGCCTTTGCCGAGGCACGCTTCGATACCGCCATCTTTGTCGAGTGCACGCTGAGCGGCCAGCGTTTTGCCGGGCAGCAGTTTCAACGCTGCGTCTTCACCGACAGCCGGATGAATGACGTCGATTTCCAGGGGGCCACCTTGCTCCAGTGCATCTTCAAGGGGGCCGCGTTGCGCGGCGCGAGCTTCGTGGGGACGCAGGCACCCAACGCCCTGTTTCCCGAGGCCGACCTCACCGGCGTGAGTTTTCGCGGCGGACGTTTCGATCGCTCCATCTGGGTCGACGCACACCTCGAAGGCGCCGACTTCAGCGATGCCCGGTTGCCAGAAAGCGTTTTCCATCGCGCGCGTTGCAAGGGGGCGAGCTTTCGCAATGCCGAACTGCAGGACGTCGATTTTTCGTACGCCGAGCTTGTCGATGCCGACCTGCGCAAAGCGCACTTTCTGCGCACGCGCTTTCATCGGGCGAATCAGCAGGGGGCACGGTTTTCGGGGCGCGGCGGCATCATCGAAAACGACCCGGACCTGTTCAAGGCGCAGGCCCGCTCCGACCTCTATTGACCGCAGGCTGCATTCGCTTTTGGCTCATTCATTCCATCGAGATCATTCAGAGAAAGAAAGGGACCCATCATGAACGTCGTTCCATTGCGTCCGGCTCCCAGCGAGTCGGTTCCGGTCCAGGTGCTCGGGCGGTTGCTCTGCGCGATGCCCGACGGCCAACTCAGCGTCGAGGGGGAAGACGGTGCGACCTGGATGTGCCGCCGTGCGGCCAGCTGCCTCCTGAAGCCGGAGCCCGGCGACACGGTGCTGCTGTCAGGGCCGGACCGCCTGCGCGTTTACCTGATCGCCGTGATCGAACAGGTCGATGCCTCCATGAGCCGTATCGACGTTCAGGGAAGCCTGAGCCTGGCCGCGAATGCCGGCACGGTGTCGATCGACAGCCCGAAAGACCTCCTTCTTCGCAGCGGGGGCAAGCTCGAGATGCAGAGTCGCCAATGGGCATTGGAAGCCGGCGAGGCGCAATGCAATGTGGACGACATGCGCTACACAGGCCAGGCGGTCGATGCCACCGTGGGCCGGCTGCGCCTCGTGGGCAAGGTGTTCGAGACTGTCGCGCATCGCATGGTGCAGATGGCGCGCAACGCGCTGCGGCTGGTCGACGAGGTCGATCAGGTCCGGGCCGGGCATCTGGAGATCCGTGCCCAGGAGACCGTGACCCTGCATGGCAAGCACATGCTGATGACCGGCAAGGAGCTGATCAAGGTCGACGCCGGGCAGATCCACATGGGCTGACCCGCCCGATCCCGGATCGTCATTCATTCACAACTTCAAGGAGCCACGCCTTATGTGTACAGCGACTCACCAATGGACGGGCGGATCGCTCGGCTTTCCCGACGTCTGCCGCACGCCGGTGCCGATTCCCTTCCTGAACGCGGCAATCCGTCCCATGTCCGTCCCCGTGTGCTGGAACATGCTCCTGATGGGCGGGCCGTTGCACAACATGGCGACGATGACGCCCATCACCCTGGGCGATCAGCCTGGCGCGCTGGGCGGAATGATCTCGCAGGTGTTCATGCAGGTCATGCGCCACATCACCGGCATGTTCACCTTGCTGCTGAAGGGAACGCCCGCCACGCGCCTGACGAGCCTGACGACCCAGAACCGCATGAACATCCTGGGATTCGAGTGCTTTCCCGGCATGCACTTCAAGTTGTTCTACTTCGGCTTCTGAAGCCGGACCCCGCAGCCGTTTCTACGTGGTGACCAGCGGCCCCGCCGTCCCCGCCAGCGTCACCTGCTGCGGCGACCCCACCCACACCGCCAGCGCCGAGTAGTTGTCGCGCGACTTGTCGGCCTTGGCCTCGGCCGCGCGGCGCAGCAGGGCGAGCCACTCTTCCGCGCTGTCAGCCAGCTGCAGCGATCGCTCCATCACCTGCTGCGAGATGAGCTGCCAGAGCCCGTCGGTGCAGAGCAGGAAGGCATCGCCGTCGGCCAGCCGCTGTGGCGTCGACACCGAAGTCTCCGCCGTCGCGCGCGCGCCGAGGGCGCGGTACAGCAGGTTGCTCTTCACCAGGCGCTCGCCGCCGTTGGCGCCCTGGCCTGCGGCGGCTTCGCCCGAGCGTTCCGACAGGCTGTGGTCTTCGGTGCGCTGCATCAGCGCGCCGCGGCGGAACCAGTAGAGGCGGCTGTCGCCGACGTGGGCCCAGCAGGCCTCGCCGGTGGCGCGGTCGACGAACAGCGAGACGATGGTCGCGCTCATGCGGCTCTGGTCGGCCAGCTCGCGCTGCTTGGCGAGCACGGCGTCGTTGGCTTCCTTCACGGCATGGCGGATGTCGTCGGCCGCGACGGACGGGTGGTCGACAAAAGTGTTGAGCGCGGTGTCGACCACGATGCGCGAGGCCAGCTCGCCGCCCGCGTGGCCGCCGACGCCGTCGCTCACGACGAAGCAGGCGTTGCGTTCGTCCAGGTGATAACCGATGGCGTCCTGGTTGCCGCTGCGTTCGCCCACGCACGAGAACTGCGAGGTCGAGATGGGCACCGCGAAGGCGTGGGTGGCTTCAAGCACGGCGCGCCTCCTTCAAGCGTTCCATCTCGCGGTCGTAGGCCTGCTGGAAGGCGCGGCCGAAGACGGCCTGGAAGTCGTCCTCGACGGCGGCGGTGGTGCTGGCGTGCAGCTGCTTCAGCTGGCGCCACAGCCGCGCTTCGCGTCCGCCGGGTAGAAACTTCTCGCCGAGCCCGCCGTCGTGCGGCGTGGCCTTGTCGAGACCGCCCGGGTCGAAGCGGTGCAGCAGCGTGAGCAGCGCGGCGCGCATGCCGGCGACCATGCCGAGCTGGTGCGACTGCAGGTCGCCCAGCGCATCGTGCACGGCGGCCTCGGGCGTGAGAAAGCCGGGCATGCGCGCGCCGAACATCTGCATCAGCACGGCGCGGCCGTTGGGCAAAATCTTGAAGGGGTTGTTCTCTTCGTCCACGATCATGGTGATCTCGGCGCGCACCTCGCGCTTGAGCATCGCGCGCGACGACAGCAGCTCGATGGTGCCGTCGGTGAAGGCGCGCATCAGCCGGCCGAGGTGGCGCATCGCCTCGGCATCGAGCGGCTGCTGGCCCGCGATCTCGGGCACGCCGGCGCCTTCGAGGAAGGCCCTGAACAGGTCGTCGCCGGAGGAGGAGGCGCGTGGTGAGCTCGGCGCCGGCGCAGGGACTGCAGCGACGGGCAATGCAGGCGGCGCTTCTTCAGGAACCGCCGGTGCGACGGGAATCTCCGTCGCTGCGACAACAACGGGCTCCTCTTCAACAGGCGCAGCCTCTTCCACAGGCTCCGGCACTGCGACCGAGGGCGTGATCGCCACCGGCTGCGGCGGATTGAACTGTGAGGTCATCTCGCGCGCATGGTTCGCGAGGCTGTGGCCCGACGGCGCGGCCGGCGGCCGTGCGATCAGGTCCATGGCCGGGTGCACGTCGTCGAGCGGGTTGTCCTGCGTCAGTGCCGTGGGGCGCGGGTCGGACAGCGGCGAGGGCGCGTCGCGGTCTTCGGCGAAGAAGGAGAGCGGGTCCATGCTGCGCTTGAGCGCGAGGTCCGACAGGCCCTGCGTCGCCTGCGGGTCCAGTTCGGCGAGCGGATCGACGGGGTTGCGCTGCGCCTGCGAGGGCAGGGCGAAGGGCTCGTGCGCCAGCGGGTCGGGCATCGGTGCCGCCGCATCGTCGGCACGGCGCGGTGCGTTCGCGAGGATGGCGTCCCAGTCGGCAGCCGACGGCATCTGCGCGGAGACCTGCGTGGTCGTGGAAGGCGCTGCAGCAGTGGAAGAGAACGGTGGCGGTGGTGCAGGCAAGGGCGCAGGGGCCGGTGCATTCACCGGCGCGGGCGCGAAGGTCGGCATCGCGACCGTCTTCTCGGGCGGTGCATCGCCCAGCGGCAGCGCGCCTTCGCCGAACAGGTCCGCAAAGACATCGGAGGCCTGCGCCGCGGTGGGCAGCAGCGCGCTGATCGACGGGGCCGACGCGAGGTGCGATGCCACAGGCGGAGCAGACACCAACTGCGACAGCGGCGGCTCGGTGATCGGTGCGGCCGGTGGCTCCGTGAGCGGCTCGGTGATGGGCGCCTCGGCGATCGCAGGCGGTGGGGCCTGGCTTGCACTCGCGGCTTCGAGCACGTAGCTGCCGATGGTCACGCGGTCGCCCAGCGCGACGCGCGATTCTTCTTCGTGGCGCAGCGTGCGTCCGTTCACGCTGATGGGCAGCACCGCGCTCATGTTGCGCACCACGGCGGCGCCTTCGTCGTCGAAGCGCACGGTGGCCTGCAGGCGCGAGATCTGCCGGTGTTCGTCGGGCAGCACGAGGTGGTTGTCGGGGCTGCGGCCGATGGTGCCGCCCGGGGCGGCGAGCAGTGCCGAGGGCCCCGAGGCCACGGGCATGCCGCCGTGTTCAATCACTGTCCAGCGCATGGCATCTCCATGTTCGTCGCGGTGGGCGCGAGCGTGCCCGGGCGCGGCCGTGGCCGGCCGCGTGTCATCCGCGCTTCATCTTCTTCGCGGCCTCGAACGCGGGGCCCCACACGGGGTGGGTGCGTTCCGCGACATTCAGGTCGAAGCTCGGGAACACATCGAGGAGCTTGCGGAATTGCGTGCGGCATTCCGCGATCTGGTTGTTCACGCAGTAGCTGAAGGCTTCGAGCTTGAGTGCGGCGAGCCGCGTCGCGGGCTCGGCCCCGTCGAACACCGACACGCCGCCGCTCTTCAACGTGGAGATGGCCTTGGCGTAGTCGCCCGCATCGTAGGCCTGCTGCGCGCGTTCGAGCGTGGTGCGTGCCACTTGCTGGCTCAGGCGTTCGGGTTGCTGTGAGGCATCCGGGGTGCTCTGGCAGCCGCTCAACAGCGCAAGCATGAAGGCAAAAGACAGAACAGGCAGGCAAGACTTCAATCTTTTCTCCTACTTCGCGAGAGGCAATGCGTGAGAGAGGGCGTGCTGTTGCATCACGATGCAACAGCACGCAATGCACACCGTGCGCGTGCATGGTTTCGATAATATAGATCGCGAAGCTTTCAGGGAGATCTCATGCATCGACGGACCTTGATTCAAGGCGCATTGGCCACATCGCCGTTGCTCGCAGGCCTCGCTGGTTGCGCATCGACCGCGAAGTCGATGCCCACGCCGTATGCCATCACCGTGCGCATCGACGACGGCGTGAATCCCGATGGTCGCGGCCAGGCCGCACCGATTCTCGTGAAGGTCTTCGAACTGAAATCTTCCGGCAACTTTGAAACGGCAGACTACTTCGCGCTGCAGGACCGCGACCGCGAGACGCTCATGACCGAGCTCGTGAACGCGGACCAGGCCATCTTGCGCAGCGGCGAGGAACGCGTGTTCAAGCGCGAGGCCGGCCTCGACTCGCGCGCCATCGGCGTCATCGCCGGCTATCGCAAGCTGGAAGCGGCGCGGTGGCGCATCGTGTTGCCGTTGAAGGAGCCGAAACAAACGAATCTTTACAAGGTGTGGCAGTTTTCGCCGAGCGAGCAGAGCGTGCGCATCGCGGTGCGCAAGAGCGGCCTCGAACTGCTACCAAGTCGTTAAGTTTCAGCGCGCGCTAATACGAAAGTGCGGCGCATTCGCCTCTGAAAAGGCATGCAAAACGCAAGAGGCGCCGTGTAGCATCAGACGCGAAAGAAGATCGAGCGGGGAGCCGCTGTACAGCGCATTTCCCGCCTCCGTGTGAGCACTCCAGGAGGTTCTTTGGTGACAGTTCGCAACGCGGGCGCAGCCGGTCAGGGCGCCCAATCTCAGGCATTGGCGAATCGCGTGGTGTGGTCCGAAGGCATGTACCTGCGGCCCCAGCACTTCCAGCAGATGGAGCGCTATGTCGAGCAGTACGTCACTCGCCGCACCGCGGGCATGCAGGGTGCCTACTGGGGATGGCTGCACCTGGACATCGACCGCGATGCCTTCGCGCTCGGGCGCGTGTCGCTGCTCGGCGGCGCGGGCGTGCTGCCCGACGGCACGCCGTTCTCGTTCGGCCTCGAAGACGCACCGATGCCCTTCGACGTGCCCACCGACCTCACCGACGAACTCATCGTGCTCGCACTGCCACTGCGCAGGCCCGGCAGCGAAGAAGTGATCTTCTCGGAAGACGAAGGCTCGGCCGCGCGCTTCGGCGTGGTCGAGCGCGAAGTGGCCGACGGCAACGCGGTCGCGCTCGGCCCCGCGGTGCTGCAGCTGGCGAAGCCGCGCCTGCGGCTGGCGCGCGCGTCGTCGCTCACGGCCGAGTGGCAGGCCATCGGCGCGGTGCGCGTGATCGAGCGGCGCACCGACCACAAGCTGGTGGTCGATGCCAACTACATCCCGCCGGTGCTCGATGCCTCGGCGCACCCGATGCTGCGCAGCATGACGGCCGAGCTGCACGGCCTGCTCACGCAGCGCTCCGAGGCATTGGCCTCGCGGCTGTCGCAGCCGGGGCGCGGCGGCGTGAGCGAGGTCTCCGACTTCCTGCTGCTGGAGTTGGTCAATCGCTACCTCGCGCTCACCTGGCATGCGCAGCAGGCGGTGCAGGTGCACCCCGAGACGCTGTTCGTCGACTGGCTCAAGCTGGCCTGCGACCTGGCCACGCACACCTCGCCCACGCGCCGTCCGGTGGTGTGGCCGGTGTACGACCACGACAACCTCAACGAGAGCATCCGCCCGTTGATGGAAGAGCTGCGGCGTTCGCTGTCGGCGGTGCTCGAGCAGAGCGCCATCGCCATCGAACTCGAAGAGCGCAGCCACGGCGTGCGCGTGGGCCGCATGCCCGACCCGGTGCTGGTGCGCAACGCGGCCTTCGTGCTCGCGGTGCATGCCGACCTGCCGGCCGATGCCGTGCAGCAGCGCTTTCCGACGCAGGTCAAGATCGGCTCGGTCGAGCGCATCCGCGACCTCGTGCAGCTGCAGCTGCCCGGCGTGGTCGTGCGCTCGCTGCCGGTGGCGCCGCGCCAGATCCCGTACCACGCGGGCTACCACTACTTCGAACTCGACAAGGGCGGCGACATGTGGCGCCAGCTCGAGAAATCGGGCGGCGTCGCCATGCACCTGGCCGGCGACTTTCCGGGGCTCGCCATGGAGTTCTGGGCCATCCGTCCGTGAGGGACCCTATGAACGGTGCCAATGACATGGCCGTCGGCCCGGGTGGCTTCGTGCCGCCCAATCCGGGCGGCGGCGCGACCACGCACAGCGGCCCGGGGCCGCAACCGCAGCAGCAACCCCAGCCCGATGCCTTCACCGCGTGGCACGACGCGCGGCGCCCGCATGCGGGCGACACGGCGCTGGCGGGCAACAACCCGCTGGTGGCGGCGGCCAACCCGCTGCTCGACCTGATCCCGCAGATCCGCGCCACCGGCCACCACCCGTCGCCCGCGCAACTGCGCGAGCACCTGGTCGACGAGGTGCGGCGTTTCGAGACGCGCGCGCAGCAGGCCGGCATCGCGCCCGAAGTGATCATCGGCGCGCGCTACTGCCTGTGCACGGCGGTCGACGAGGCCGCGGCGCTCACGCCGTGGGGCGGCAGCATCTGGTCGTCGCAGAGCCTGCTCGTGATGTTCCACAACGAGACCTGGGGCGGCGAGAAGTTCTTCCAGCTGCTGTCGCGGCTGGTGCAGAACCCGCAGCAGCACCTGCACCTCATCGAGCTCATCTACTTCTGCCTGGCGATGGGCTTCGAGGGGCGCTTTCGCGTCATCGACAACGGCCGCTCGCAACTCGAGACGCTCAAGCAGCGGCTGCTGCAGATCATCCGGCAGGCGCGCGGCGAAATCGCGGCGCCGCTGTCGCCGCACTGGCAGGACGCGAGCGCGCCTGTGCGCCGCACGCGCCACTGGCTGCCGGTGTGGGCCGTGGGCGCGGTGGCGGCGGTGCTGCTGGTGCTGGTGTTCGCGGTGCTCACCTTCAACCTCGCGGGCCATTCCGACGGCGCGTTCTCGGCCGTGAACGCGGTGCGCTTGCCGCAGACGCAGCGCGCGGTGGCGGTGCCCGCGGCGCAGCCGCGCCTGCAGCGCTTTCTCGAGCCCGAGATCCGCGACGGCCTGCTCACGGTGCGCGACGAGGCCGACCGCAGCGTGGTGGTGCTGCGCGGCGACGGCCTGTTCGCCTCGGGCTCCGACCGCGTGCTCGACCGCTACGCGCCGGTGCTCGCGCGCGTGGCCGACGCGCTCAACGCGGTGGAAGGCAACGTGCTGGTCAGCGGCTTCAGCGACGACCAGCCGATCCGCAGCGTGCGCTTCCCGTCCAACTGGCAGCTCTCGCAGGCGCGCGCCGATGCGGTGAAGGCCATGATCGCCACGCGCCTGAGCCGGCCCGAGCGCCTGCGCGCCGAAGGCCGCGGCGATGCCGACCCGCTGGTGCCCAACGACTCGGCGGCCAACCGCGCGCGCAACCGGCGCGTCGAGGTGACGCTGCTGGTGGCGCCGGTGGCGGGCGTGCCCGTGCCGGGGGCCGCGCCGCAGCCCCGGCAGCAACAGCCACAAGGAGGAACCCGCTGATGCTGCGCGCGCTCTTCCGTTTTCTCGTCAGCCGCGACCTCTGGGTCTTCTTCGGGCTGGTTGCGCTCGCGTTCCTGATCTGGGTCATCGGCCCGGTGATCGCCGTGGGCCGCTACCGGCCGCTCGAAGGCGAGTTCGTGCGCATCGTGGTCATCGCGCTGATGTTCGGCGTGTGGCTGGTGCGCGTGGCCTACCGCAAGTGGCGCGAGCGGCGCCTGAACGCGCAGCTGCTGCACCAGCTGCGCACGCCGTCGCCCAAGGCGAAGGAAGCCAAGCCCGAAGAGGCGCCCGAGATCAAGGAGCTGCACAGCGGCTTCGCTGACGCGACCGCGGTGCTGAAGAACATGCGCTTCGGCCCGGGCCCCGGCGGCAAGGCGGCGGGGCGCTTCGCGCTGTTCGACCGGCAGTACCTCTACCAGCTGCCCTGGTACATCTTCATCGGCGCGCCGGGCTCGGGCAAGACCACGGCGCTGGTCAACTCCGACCTCGACTTTCCGCTCGCCGACCAGCTCGGCAAGGCCGCGGTGCGCGGCATCGGCGGCACGCGCAACTGCGACTGGTGGTTCACCAACGAGGCGGTGCTCATCGACACGGCCGGGCGCTACACCACGCACGAGAGCCACCGCGAGACCGACGAGGGTGAGTGGAAGGGCTTCATCGAGCTGCTCAAGAAGTTCCGGCCGCGCCAGCCCATCAACGGCGCGATCCTCACCATCAGCATCGCCGACCTGCCGCTGGCCGACGACGCGCAGCGCGCGCGCCATGCGATGGCACTGCGCAAGCGGCTGCTCGAGCTGCGCAACGACCTGGGCATCAACTTCCCGGTGTACGTGCTGGTCACCAAGACCGACCTGCTGGCCGGCTTCAACGAGTACTTCGGCTCGCTGGGCCGCGCCGAGCGCCAGCAGGTGTGGGGCTTCACCTTCCCGATCGAGGGCAACCCCGCCGACCCGGCCAAGGCCGACCTGCGCGAGCGCTTCCACCAGGAATACAAGCTGCTGCACCAGCGCCTGGACGAGCGCCTGCCCGAGCTGATGGCCACCGAGCCCGACCCGATGCGGCGCGCGCAGGCCTACCTGCTGCCGCAGCAGTTCGCGAGCTTCGAGGACATCCTGGGCACCTTCCTGGCCGACGTGTTCAACCCGTCGAAGTTCGAGGTGGCGCCGCTGCTGCGCGGCGTGTACTTCACCAGCGGCACGCAGGAGGGCACGGCCTTCGACCGCGTGATGGGCGCCATCAAGCGCTACCTGCAGGTGAACGCGCCGCCCGCACCGCCGCCGGGCCCGGGCAAGAGCTACTTCCTCAAAGAGCTGCTGCAGCAGGTGATCTTCCGCGACGCGGGCGTGGCCGGCACCAACCTGCGCTGGTACCGCCGGCGCCGCGCCATCGACCTCGCGGGCTACGCGCTGGTCGGCGTGCTCGCGGTGGTGCTGCTGGGCGCGTGGGCCAACAGCTGGCGCCACAACAAGGCCTACGTGGCCGAGGTCGACGGCAACGCCAAGGCCTTCAACAAGGCCGCCGCGCGCGGCGAGCTGCCGACGGTGGTCGATTCGAGCGGCGACATCGCGAGCTCACTGCTCATCCTCGACCGCCTGCGCGACCTGCCGAAATCGGCCGAGTTCGACATCGGCGATCCGCCCGTGGGCTACCGCTTCGGCCTTTACCAGGGCGAGAAGCTGCAGGCCGCGACCGACGGCGTGTACCAGCGCGCATTGGAAACCGTGCTGCTGCCGCAGGCCGCGCAACGCGTGGAGCAATCGCTGCGCGAGGCCGCGAAGCTCGATGCCGAATACAGCTACGAGGCGCTCAAGGCCTACCTCATGCTGTACGACCCCGAGCGCTACGACGCCGACTTTCTGCAGGCCTGGCTGCTGACCGACGTCGACCGCAAGATCGGCGCCTCGCTCACGCGCGAGCAGCGCACGAACCTCGAAGCGCACCTGAAGACGCTGTTCGCCGACCGCGTCGTGAGCTCGCCTTTCACCAAGGACGACAAGCTCATCGCGCAGACGCGCGAGCGCCTGGCCGGCGTGCCGCTGGCGCAGCGCTCGTACGCGCGGCTGCGCCGCATCCTGCTGCAGACCAGCGCGCCCAATGCCTTCACCATCGCCGAGGCGGGCGGCGCGGAGTCGGCGCTGGTGATCCGGCGCGCCAGCGGCAAGCCGCTGACCGACGGCATTTCCACGCTGTTCACCTACCGCGGCTACTGGGACATCTTCGACAAGCGCATGGCCGAGACCACGCTGGCGCTGGAGCAGGAAGACCGTTGGGTGCTGCAGATCCGCGCGCCGGGCATCGCCGACATCACCTCGCGCGAGCTGCTGCTGCGCGAGGTGCGGCGCCTGTACCTCAGCGACTACATCCGCACCTGGGACGAGTACCTGGCCGACATCCGGCTGGCCGAGAGCAAGTCGCTGCTGCAGAGCATCCAGATGACGCGCGTGCTGTCGACCGGCGAGTCGCCGATGTCGCGCCTCATCCGCGGCGCGGCGCGCGAGACCGACCTGCTGCGCAACCACGACGAGGCCACGCGCAGCCTGCTCGACCAGGCGCAGAACCGCGTGACCAGCACGCGCGAGCGCATCGAGCAGCTCATCGGCCAGCCCGACGGCAGCCAGCGCCGCAACACCGCGCCCGACCGGCCCGAGTCGCTGGTCGACAACCACTTCGCGCCGCTGCGGCGCATGGTGACCGCGCCCAAGGCCGGCGGCCAGACGCCGCTGGACCAGACGGCCGCGCTCATCAACGAGCTGTACACCTTCCTCACCGCCACCGACACCGCGCTGCGCAGCGGCAACATCCCGCCGCCCGGCGACGCCGTGACCAAGCTGCAGGCCGAAGCAGGGCGTTTGCCGGTGCCGTTCCAGGGCATGCTGAACGACCTGTCGGCCACCGCGTCGTCGAAGGCCGCGGCGGTGACGCGGCAGAACATCGGGCAGAACGCGGCCGCGACCATCGGGCAGTTCTGCAGCCAGGCGATCGCGGGGCGCTACCCGTTCGCACGCGGCTCCAACCGCGACGTGGCGGCCGGCGACTTCGCGCAGCTGTTCGCGCCGGGCGGGATGATGGACGACTTCTTTCAAAAGAACCTCGCCTCGCAGGTCGACACCTCGGTCAACCCGTGGACCTTCAAGCGCGGCGTGGACGGCAGCGCATCGGGGCGCTCGGCCTACCTCGATGCGTTCCAGAAGGCGCAGGCGATCCGCGACGTGTTCTTCACGGGCATGGCGGGCGGGCGCACGCCCTCGTTCACGCTGGACATCCGGCCCGAGGACATGGACGCCACGCTCACGCAGTTCACGCTGGACATCGACGGCCAGACGGTGCGCTACGCCCACGGCCCGCAGGCGCCCAGCAGCATCAAGTGGCCCGGTCCGCGCAACAGCAACCAGGTGCGGCTGCAGGTCACGGTGGCCAACGGCACGCCGGCCGGCGGCATCGTGACCGAAGGGCCGTGGGCGCTGCACCGGCTGTTCGACAAGGCCTCGATCTCGTCGGGGCGCACGCCCGAGTCGTTCAACGCGACCTTCGACCTGCAGGGCAAGAAGGTGGTGCTCGCGGTGACGGCCAACAGCGTCTACAACCCGCTGCGGCTGTCGCAGATGAACAGCTTCTCCTGCCCCGGGAAATCCTAGGATGACGCCTCCCCCGCACGCCTGGTCGCCGCTCGACGAGCAGATCGGCTGGTACGGCAAGCTGCCGTCGGCCGGCGACTTTCTCTACCGCCGCATGCCGCGCGAACTGCAGGCCTGGTGGGACCGCTGGATGCAGAACGGCCTGGGCAGCTTCAAGCGCTGGCCCGACGCCATGACGCGCCACTACGCGGTGGCCCCGGTCTGGAACTTCGCCATCCCCGCCACGCACGGCGTGAACGCGGTGCAGCTGGGCTGCATCGCGCCCAGCTGCGACCGCGTGGGCCGCTACTACCCGGCCTGCGTGGCGCTGCAGGTGGACGCGGCGCGCTACCACCCCGCGCTGCTCGAAGGCTCGGCCGCGTGGTACTGGCAGTGCGGCAGCGCGCTGCTGCAGGCCATCCGCCACGGCGTGGCGCCCGACCTCTTCGACGGCCAGGTGCTGGCCGCGGGCCGCACGGGCTTTCGCACCGCCAGCGGCGGCTCGGACGACATCCTCTCGATCCTCGGCGCGGCCGCCGGCCCTGCTGCCAACGGTGCGCGCGGCGCGAGCGCGCAGCAGCGCCTGGGCTGGCCCGAGCTGCCGCTGTGCTTCGACCCCTTCGGCGGCACCAGCTACTGGTGGACCAACCAGGCCGACGGCTCGCCGCTGCGCACCGCGGCGCACGGCGGCGGGCTCAACACGCCGCTGTTTTCCCAGTTGTTTTCGCAAGGCCACGTGCCATGGGCATGACGCGCCCGACCCACCCGCAGGAAGAAGAGACACCCCATGACGACGCCCGCCAGCCCTAGCGCGACGCCCGACCCGCAGGAGGAGCGCCCCCATCCCCTCGGCACGGGCCACCGGCTCGACGAGTTCGAGCTGCTCGAAGTCATCGGCGAGGGCGGCTTCGGCATCGTCTACCGCGCCTACGACCACTCGCTGCAGCGCGAGGTGGCGGTCAAGGAATACATGCCCTCGATGCTCGCGCGCCGCGTGGGTGACAACAGCGTGCACGTGCGCTCCGAGCGCCTCACCGCCACCTTCGCGGCGGGGCTGCGCAGCTTCATCAACGAGGCGCGCACGCTGGCGCAGTTCAGCCACCCGGCGCTGGTGCGGGTGCATCGTTTCTGGGAGGCCAACTCCACCGCCTACATGGCGATCCAGCTGTACAAGGGCCGCACGCTGCGCCAGCTGGCCGAGAGCGAGCCGGGCACGCTGACGGAGCCCTGGCTGTTGGGCATGCTGGGGCCGCTGCTGGGCGCGCTCGACACGCTGCACCACAGCCAGTGCTTCCACCGCGACATCGCGCCCGACAACATCTTCATCCAGCAGCAGGACGACCGCCCGGTGCTGCTGGACTTCGGCGCCGCGCGCAAGTCGATCGCCGACCTGGTCGACGAGGTCGCGGTGATGGTGAAGTCGGGCTACTCGCCGATCGAGCAGTACGCCGACGACAACACGCTGCTGCAGGGCGCGTGGACCGACCTCTATGCGCTGGGCGCCGTGCTGTACCGCGCGGTGACCGGCCACCCGCCGCCCTCGGCCGTGGTGCGCAGCGTGCAGGACGCCTACGTGCCGCTGTCGTCGATGGACCGCGACGACCTGAGCCCGGCCTTCTGCGCCGCGGTGGACCACACGTTGGCCGTGCACAGCAAGGACCGCACGCAGACGGTGGCGGCCTTTGCGGCCGAGTTGGGGCTGGTGAAGCTGGGCGATCTCTATGTGGTGGACCGGGCGGCGCCGCCGGCGGCGGTGGCTGCCGCTGTTGTCGTGCCCGTCGCGGCGCCCGTGGCGCAGGAGCCGCCTGCGCCGGAGCCGGTGGAGGAAGCGCCACCGCCCGCGCCCGAGGTGCAGCCCGTGCCCGTGGAAGCGGCGACCGCGCGCGTGCAGGCACCGCCGCCGCCTGCGCCGCCATCGCCTGTCGCACGACCGAAGAAGCCGTCGAAGCGCCCGCCGTGGTTCCTTGTCGGCGCGCTGGTGCTGGCGCTGTTCGCGGTCGGCGGCTGGATCGGCTGGCGGCTGACGGCCAAGGCGCCGTCCGATCCGATGATTGCGGCCGCGCCGCCGCCCGGCACGCCGATGTCCGACCCGGGCGCGCCCCCGGCCGCGATGCCGCCTGCTGGGGCGACCTCAGAGGCCCCGCCGGCGTCCGCGCCCGCCGCATCGGCCAGTGCCCCGCTGAGCCCGCTCGACAACGTGCCCATCGCCGCCGCGCCCACGCCGCCTGCTGCGCCGCCGGCCGAGCCCGAGGCACAGCCCGCACCGCCCGCACAACCGGCCCAACCCGAAGCGCCGCCGCCCCCCGACCCCGCCGTGGTCGCCGAGGTGGAAGACTGGAACCTGGCGCAGGCCGAGAACACCCGCGAAGGCTACGAGGCCTACCTGCGGCGCCACCGCCGCGGCCTGCATGCGCGCGAGGCGCGCAGCGCCATCGCCCAGCTCAACCGGCAGTCACCGCCGCCCCCCGCCGCGGGCAGCACCAACCCCGTGCCGACCGTGATCGCGGGCGCACCGCCGGCCCCGCCACCGCCGCCGGCCGCGGCGCCCGGCATGGGCCGCGTGCAGTTCAACATCCGGCCCTGGGGCCAGGTCTTCGTCGACGGCGCCGACCGCGGCGTGAGCCCGCCGCTCAAGTCGCTGCCGCTGCGCCCCGGCATCTACACGATCGAAGTGCGCAACGGCGACCTCACGGCCTACCGCCAGCGCGTGACGGTGCAGGACAGCAAGTCCGCACCGGTCGTGAGCCACGAGTTCAAGTAAGAGGGCAGCGCGTCAGGGCGTGCCGGTGCGCAATGCGCGGCGGTACTGCACCGCCTCCGCCACATGCGCCGCCTGCACCGCGTCCTGCCCCGCGAGGTCGGCGATGGTGCGCGCCACCTTCAGCGCGCGGTGCGTGCTGCGCGCCGACCAGCCCAGCCGCGCGGCCGCCTGCTGCAGCAGCTGGCGCGCGGGGCCGTCGAGCACGGCGTGCGTGTCGATCGCGCGGCCCTGCAGCGCCTGGTTCGCGTGGCCCTGGCGTTGCAGCGCGCGGTCGCGTGCGCCCACCACGCGCGCGCGGATGCTGTCGGTCGATTCGCCCGCCGGCGCATCGAGCAGCTGCGGCGCCGACACGGCCGCCACCTCGATGTGAAGGTCGATGCGGTCCAGCAGCGGGCCGCTGAGCTTGCCCTGGTAGCGCGCGATGCGCTCGGGCGTGCAGCGGCAGGGCTTGAGCGTGGAGCCGAGGTAGCCGCAGGGGCAGGGGTTCATCGCGGCGATGAGCTGGAAGCGCGCCGGAAACTCCGCGCGACGGGCGGCGCGGGTGATCGTGATGGTGCCGGTCTCCAGCGGCTCGCGCAGCGCTTCGAGCGCGGCGCGCGTGAACTCGGGGAACTCGTCGAGAAACAGCACGCCGTGGTGCGCGCGCGAGATCTCGCCCGGCCGTGGCGGCGAGCCGCTGGTCAGTGACGCGCTATTTGAGAAAAACGCCGCGGTAATTGAGAAAAATGCGCCAGATGCCGCATTAGCGGCGTGACCGCGTCATCGATGTCTCTTACTTGTGCTCTGCTATCGGGAGTCTTTCGAACTTAACGAGATTTACAAGGTTTCCGAAAAGTCGTACCCTAGAGGCACGCACCGAAGCATTTGGTTCTTTGGTGTTTGGAGGCTGCAATGCTTACTTGGTCCGAACCCGGCGTACCTGCTACGCCGTCAATGCCGTCTGGCGATGTCTTGGCTCACTACCAGATCATTCGCCGCAGTGGGGCTGTTGTCCCCTTCGAGCCGAACAAGATCGCGATAGCGATGGTGAAGGCGTTCCTGGCAGTTCATGGAACTCAAGGTGTCGATGGCTTGCCGAGCAAACTCCGCGGCCAGTTGCGGGCGCTATGGCCTGAGTTTTCCGAGCTCGGCATTTTCTGGGTTGAGAGACTTTCGCGATCGAGGCAGTTCGTGACGGAGCTCGGTATCCGCTACCTCTCCCATACCCTTCATGCCCTGACTCGACGGAGTATTTGCAAGGCCCGGGCAAGCGCTGCGGTGCTTGAAGTGAGGGGGTTCTTTTGCGCAGCCAAGGCAAATCTGCGTAACGCGCCTTGATACGGCGAAATTTCCCCGTTGAACGCATGACCTTCCCTCAAATTTCCTCATCCCTTGCCACTTCAAACGCCCGAGTAGCGAATGAACCCGCCACAAATGTGTATGCGCCGGCCTCACAAACGACAGCTCTGCTGCAGTCGGGGGCGCAATTCCGACGCGAACGCATCGAGGCTGCCGACATGATTTCGACGGACGACGCCGCTGGTGTTGCGGGGACGACTCGCGTCACCATCAACGCCTGGATCAAGGCAGGTCGATGCATTGGCGTCTCGAACCTGCGCCGCGGGTTTCGTCTGCCGAGCTGGCAGTTCGAGCCGTCCATCTGGCCCGCTATCAAGAACATCTCGGCGAATCTGAATACGAATGACGGCTGGCGACTGCTGGCGTTTCTTGAAACGCCGCGGGAGGCCCTCGACGGGCGAACGCCGCGCGCCGCATTGGAACAAGGTGCGGCAATTGAGCGCATCCTGGCACTGGCAACGGCTGAGGCTCACTGACCTCAGGCAATGAATTTCAATAACTTCGAACTTCCGTATGTAGAGCTTCCCGCACAACAATCTTGGTATCGGATCCAGCGGACCCGCGCACTCCCTGTCAGCGAGCGTGTGAACGGGTTCATCCTTGCGCCGGCCGGTGTGCTGAATGGTCGTTTTGATTTGGTAGACGACGTTACGGCGTATCTTGCAGACACGGTGGAGACCGCACTCTATGAAACGCGCTTCCGCCGTGAGGCCTTCGCTTGTAGCCTGGCTCAGCTTCGTGAGTATTCGGCTGTTTGCTTCAAGAGTGTTAGTGCCGATGCAATCTTGACCAGCTAAACCGCAAAGTGCCAATCCAATATTGACCAGGGTGTTCCACTGACCTGCTGAGAATTTCAGCAGGGATTCAAGGTGATCACCATGGACATGAT
>Ga0160432_100468_pt1 | contig 26338 bp, 32 predicted proteins | sample HID1971M_E0MG_FD_108250 | JGI IMG/M metagenome (GOLD analysis project Ga0160432, IMG submission 108250) | Enriched millipede-associated microbial communities from UW Madison campus, WI, USA - HID1971M_E0 MG | ecosystem: Host-associated > Arthropoda: Insects > Digestive system > Unclassified ... | reverse complement strand
GGGCTCGTCGACTTAGGTGTCTGTGACAAAGGTCGGAGCCGAGTAGAACGCTCGTACAGACTGCGCCCGGAGAAGCCGCCGTTACTCAGCGATGGACGGGGGTTCGATTCCCCCCATCTCCACGATCCGCTGTCACCGAGCGAGGCCCCGAGATCCGCGTCATTACGCGGGTATCGGGGCCTTCGTTCGTTGTGCTCGAGATGCTCCGAAACCAGATCGCCCACAAATCGCCCACAAACTTTTGGAGCATATACGTCGAAATGCGTGTCCGAAAGCCGCTAGTTGTCGTTTTCGAGCTGGCCGAGGCTGTGCGCCTCACTCGGTCGCTTAGACGAGCGAAGCGAGACGAGACGCGCGATCAGCTCGCCCAGAGGCGGCCGACATCGGCGTTCAACCCGCCCTGATTCATCCGCTCCGCGACGTCGGCGAGGTCGTCGTCGAACAGATCGGCGTACGTGTCGAGCGTCATCGCCGCCGATTTGTGGCCCAGCATCCGCTGCACGGCCTTGACGTTCGCGCCCGATGAGATCGCGAGGCTCGCAGCGGTGTGACGCAGGTCGTGCGGCGTCAGCCGTTCGATGTCGGCGAGGTCGAGCGCAGTCGTGAACCAGGAGTTCACTCCGTACTGGGTCTTCGCGCGGCGCAGGTGCCTGCCCTCGAGGTCGGTGAACACCAAGTCGTCGGCACGCTTGCCGCGGCAGAGTTGCTTGAGCGGGTCTTCGAGGAAGGCCGGGAACGGGACGAGCCGGCGTTCCCAGTTCTTCGGTGTGCCGAGCACGATCTTGCCCTCGACCTCGACGGCGGCGCGCTGCACCTGGATGCGATGTCGCGGGAAGATGATGTCGCTGACGTGCATGCCGATCGCCTCGCTCCAGCGGAGCCCGCAGTAAGAGAGCACGAGGATGAGTGTCTTGTGGGTGTCGTTGTTCGTAGATTCGGCGAGGCGGACCACCTCGGCATGCGTCAGATAGCGTCGCGGCTTCTGCGACTGCTTCGGCGGCAGGTTGGGCGCCGCGGGCGACATTGCGCGGGATGCGGCCGTCGCGCACGGCGGTGTCGAGGATGCCCGCGAGCACGCCCAGCGCGCGATACACCACACTCGCCGACCGCGGGTTGGCGCCTGCCTTCTCACTCTTGGTGCGCTTCGTCGTGGCCGTTCCCTCGGAGAGCTCGCGGATCCACTGCTCGACGTGCGAGGCCCGGATGTCGCCGATACGGACGTCACCCCAGCGGGGGAGGACGTACACGCGCCACGACGTCTTCAGTGAGCTGAAGGACGACGGCTTGAGTGCATGCTCTTTGTTGCGGAGCCACTCGACGCCGAGAGCTCCTACGGTGATCCGCGCCTCGCCGGGATCGGTGTACGAGCCGTTCGAACGCGACACTTCGCTGTGTGCGAGGTAGAGCTCTGCGTCCTTCTTGGTGCGGAAGCCCTTCTTCTCGACCTGCTTCTGCTGGTCGTTGCGCCAACGGACACGATAGCGCCGTCCTGCTTCAATCTCGTACGCCGTGATGCTTCCCATGAGTCCCTCGCGGCCCAGGGTAGCGCCGGCCAGCGGCTCGCGAACGAGTCCTTTCGATCGACGGGCGTGTCTTGTGGATAACTGTCGGCAATCGCAGCTGGTGCCCGGGTCCGCCGAAGACCAGCGCAGCGGCAGCTCGCACCGAGACCGTTGCGGCCCGCGCTCTCGTCCGAGCGTGACCAGCCGGCCTCAGGGCTATCTGCGCGAGGCGCGGATGCTACGCCGACGGTTCGCGGCGTCCGATCTTTCCCCCACGAACGCCGCGCGCTTGACTGGCACATAGCGAGACGGAGCGTGAGCCATGCCGGAAACAGTCGACACAGATGTGCTCGTCGTCGGCGCCGGCCCCACCGGACTCATGCTGGCGTGCTGCCTCGCAAAGCTCGGGGTGCGATGCATCGTCGTGGATGGCAAGGCCGCCCCGACGCGAGAGTCCCGCGCGCTCGTCCTGCAGGCCCGCTCGATGGAGATCTACGACCAGCTCGGCCTGGTCGATCAGGTGCTGGCCGAAGCGGAGGTAGCGAGCGAGATCGTCCCCGGATTCGCGCGCCGGAGGTTTCGAGCGATCAACCTCCAGCGGCTCGCGATCGGTACCACGCCTTATCCGCATCTCTACGTCCTCGAGCAGAGCAAGAATGAGCGGCTGTTGGTCGATAATCTTGAACAGAACGGCAGGCGCGTGCACTGGTCCCACCGCGTCCGGTCGCTGACCGTGACGAGCGATGGCCGCCTCGAGTGCACGACCGACGGAAACGAGGCCAGCGTGATCCGTGCCCGCTACTGCGTGGGCGCGGACGGCAGTTCCTCAAGAGTCCGCGAGCTGAGCGGCATCCCGTTCGAGGGCAAGACGAATGCACACACGTTCTATGTCGCCGACGCGGTCCAGGTAGACGGGCTGCCCGCGCACGCTATCAACCTGCGATTCGGGATCGATGACTTCCTGCTGGCCTTTCCGATGGGCAATGAAGCCGATCACCGCCTGCTCGGCGTGGTTCGCGGTCCCGCCGATGCTGTCACGGAGAGCGCCGCGCGGAGCATGCTCCGGAGAGTTTTCGGCGTCACTTACGAAAGCTCACGCTGGTTCTCGACATACCGCGTCCATCATCGGGTCGCGGCCCGGTTTCGCGACGGTCCCGTGTTCCTCGCAGGCGATGCCGCCCACGTCCATTCGCCGGTGGGGGCGCAGGGAATGAACACCGGCCTCCAGGATGCGCACAACCTGGCGTGCAAGATCGCCGACGTGATCGCCGGCCGGGCGGGCGAAGCGTACCTCGAACGGTACGCGGCCGAGCGCCGGCCGGTTGCGCGAAGGCTTGTCTCGACAACCGATGCCATGTTCGGGACGATCACGTCCGATCACCCCATCCCGAGGGCTCTCCGACGATTCGTCGTCCGCTTTGCCGCCCCGATCGGAGCCTCCCTCGTTCCACGACTAGTCAGGTCGCCGCGCGTCTTCGAGTACCTGTCGCAGACTCGGATCCACTACTGGATGAGTGATCGCGAACAAACCGCCGCGCGTGGACGACGGGGACGGGTCGTCGGCCGTCGCCTCCCATGGAACGGCGACAACTACGAGTCGCTGCGCACGATGACCTGGCAGCTGCACGGATACGGCGTTGTGGACCGGCGGGCGCTCCAGAGAGCCGGCGCTCGGCTCGGTCTCCGGGTGCGGATCTTTCCCCTTATACGCAACCGCAGACTTCGACCCGGTGGTTGCTACCTCGTCAGGCCGGACGGTTTCGTCGCGGCGGAATCTCGAGCAGAGAGAGCACGAGCAGACTTCGACGCCCACATCCGGCAGATCGCGTCGCCCTGAGCCGCCACTGACGACAGCGACGATGATCCGACTTCCCAGCAACCCGCGCTCGCTCGATCCATCCGATCAACGCCGTATAGCGAGGACGCCACCCAGCGCGCACAGCGCCGCCATCACGACCGCCATCCACGCGTACGACCCGAGGGCTTCAGCCACAAGCGCGGCGACTCCGGGTGCAAGCGCAGTGACCGCCGTGACCGGTGCGGCGAGGGCGCCGTTGAGCGTGCCGTAGGAGTTCGATCCCCACCTGTCGGCGACGGCTGACGCCTGAACGAGTGTGAGCGCACCTCGGATCGCGCCGGCGATGATTCCGGTGGCGATGATCGCGGCCGCGCCGGACGCAATCCCGTACGCGGCCAGAGCGGCCGCGCCGAGGGCGCCCACGGATGCGGGCGCTATCCAAGGTGGCGCGGTATGCGGGATCGCCAGGTACAGGAGGCGGCCGAGCACCTGACCGGCGCCGATGAGTCCGAGCACCCATGCGGCGGTCTGAAGATCCAAGCCTTTCTCAACCGAGGCGGGCACGGCCGACAGCGTCACCGCGTACAGCGAGAACGACATGAGGGCGAACGAGCCTGCGACGAGCCAGAACCCCGAGGTGCGCAACACACGTGCGGCGGTGCCATCGCCCGCGGCCCGAGCATCGATGTGTGCCCAACCGCGCTCCACGGTGAGGGCGTACACGGGGAGCGTGACGATGATCAGGATGCCGGCGAGGGTGACGAACGCCGCCCTCCAGCCAAGCTCCAGCACGAGCCACGCAGTGAGTGGCGCGAAGATCGTCGATGCGAGGCCGCCTGCGAGCGTCACCAGCGTGAGTGGCCCGCGTCGAGCGAATCGGTAGCGGTGGGTGATCACGGTGAAGGCGGCTTGGTAGAGCACGGCGGATTGGGCGGCGCCGCACAGGATCCACGCCGCGGTGAAAACCCAGATCGTCGGTGCGGCCGCTGCGCCCACCAGTGCGACAGTTCCGACGACGGCGCCCGTCACCATGATGCGTCTCGGATGTCGATCCAGCCAATGTCCGACGGGGATCGCGCACACGGCCGACGTCAGCAGCCCCAGGGTGATGGCGACGAAGACCGCATCGTCGTTCCATCCGGTGTCGTCGGCGATCGCCGGGGCAGCCACCAGCACGGCGTAGTACATCACCCCCCACGCGACGATCTGCGCGAGCGCGAGCGCCGCCAACCGTGCGCCGCTGCGCGGAGGTCGTTCCATCAGCCCCGTGCGACAGCCGGCTCGGGCACCGCAACCGGGAAGAGCAGCCGCACGGTCGCAAACCCGAGCGCCGCGCCGACGAACTGCGCTCCGATGAACGGCAGTGCCGATGCCGGGGCGATGCCGGCGAAGGTGTCGCTGAACATGCGACCGATGGTGATCGCCGGGTTCGCGAAGCTCGTCGACGAGGTGAAGAAGTACGCCGCGCCGATGTAGGCGCCGACGGCCGGGGCGGCCAGGTGCGCTCGCCCGGTCCGCACGAGCGCGAAGATCAGAAGGATCAGTCCGGCTGTCGCCACCACTTCCGACAGCAGCAGCGGCCACGACGAGCGGTCCGTGGTGCTCCAGGCGACCGCGGGGGCCGCGAACATGACATTGGCGAGCACCGCGCCCGCGATGCATCCGAGCACCTGTGCGGGCAGGTACACGGCTGCCGTCGTCCAGGTCCGTCGGTGGAGGACGATGTCCACCAGGGTCACGACAGGATTGAAATGCGATCCCGACACCGTCGCGAAGACGAGGATCAGCACCGTGAGGCCGAGAGCCGTCGCGAACGCGTTCTCGAACAGCTGCAGCCCGACGTCAGTGGGGGAGAGCCGCTGCGCTGCGATGCCCGACCCGATCACCACGGCGGCCAGCCCCGCGCTGCCGAGGAATTCACCGGCAGTGGCGCGAACGGTGTGTGTCACGACGCGACGAGGAGTTGTGAGACGCGGTCCAGCGCGCCGGGTACGAGCGTGAAGTAAGCCCATGTGCCGCGCTTGCTGCGGGTGAGGAACCCTGCCGTCGTCAGAATTTTCAGGTGGTGCGACACGGTCGGCTGGCTGAGTCCGACCGGCTCGATCAGATCGCACACGCATGCTTCGGAGTTTTCCGAGGCGGCAACGATGGACAGCAGACGAAGCCGCGCCGGATCGGCGAGTGCTTTCATGGTGGTGGCGAGCTGTTCGGCCTCGGCCGCGGAGAGCGGCTCCCGCACCAGGGGTGCGCAGCAGGCGCCGGCGGTGACATCCGTCACGTCGAGCATCGTGGTCATACATCGAGAGTAGTCGATATTGACAGATGTCGATAGATGGGGTCACAATCGGTATCGACGTTCATCGATATTCGTTGGAGGATGCTGTGACCCTGCTTGACCTGACACCCCGCGTCTCTGAGGCCAGTCGGCTTTCGACCCTACCCGTCGTGATCATCGGCGCCGGGCCGGTCGGGTTGGCGGCTGCTGCCCATCTGGTCGAGCGCGGCATCGACTTCGTCGTCTTCGAGGCGGGGGATGAGGTTGCCGCAAGCGTGCGGTCGTGGGGTCACACCCGCCTTTTCTCGCCGTGGAAGCACCTCGTGGACCCGGCGTCCCGCCGCCTGCTGGAGGAGCGAGGCTGGGAACTGCCCGACCCGGATCGTGCACCGACAGGAACGGAACTCGTCGAGAAGTACGTCGCACCCCTCGCGGCGCTCGACGAGATCGCCCCGCAGATCCGCACAGGCGTCCAGGTGATCGGCGTGACGCGCGAGGGCATGGACCGCACCCGCACGGCGGGCCGCGCCGCAACGCCCTTCGCCGTGCGTATCCGGACCGCGGACGGCGACGTCGAGGACGTGGCCGCCCGCGCCGTGATCGACGCCTCCGGCACCTACCTTTCGCCGAACTCCCTCTCTTCCAGCGGCCTCGAGCTGCTGGGAGTGTCCGACATCGCTGCGCACGTGACTCCGGCACTCCCTGATGTTCTCGGAAGGGATCGCGCGCGGTTCGCGGGACGGCGAGTCACCGTGGTCGGAGCGGGGCACTCCGCCGCGAACACACTGCTCGCACTGGTGCGGCTCGCCCGCGAGGAAGCCGGAACCAGCGTGACCTGGCTCATTCGCAACGCGAAAGCGGTGCGCGTGTCGTCCTCGCCGGACGACGAGCTCATCGGCCGCGCAAACCTCGGCAGCCGTGTCGACCGAGCCGTCGAGCGTGGCGACATCGCCCTCGTCGACGGCTTCGAGATCATCCGGGCGCGCCGCACGGGCGACGCCGTCGAGCTGGTCGGCCACCGCAACGGCGAGGTGGTGAATCACGAGACCGACATCGTCGTGAATGCCACCGGATTCCGGCCGAACCTCGACATCCTCCGAGAGATCCGGCTCGATCTCGACGAGATCGTCGAGGCCCCCAGGCGTCTCGCGCCGCTCATCGACCCGAACGTCCACTCCTGCGGGACGGTCGAGCCGCACGGCTTCCGGGAACTCACCCACCCGGAGCAAGGGTTCTTCATCGTCGGAATGAAGTCGTACGGCCGGGCGCCGACCTTCCTGCTGGCGACCGGTTATGAGCAGGTGCGTTCGGTGACGGCGTGGATCGCCGGAGACACCGCGTCGGCGTCGAACGTCGAGCTGGTTCTCCCGGCCACTGGGGTCTGCTCCACCGACGCCGGCAACGGCGGTGGATGCTGTTGATCACAGAGGTACGCGAGATGACGCCGGCGGATTGGCCGGCGGTCGAGAAGATCTACGCGCAGGGAATCGAGGACGGCGAGGCGACCTTCGAGGTCGCCACCCCCACCTGGCACGCCTTCGACGTCGGGAAGCTGCCGGGACTGCGGTTCGTGGCCCTGGACGGGGACGGAGGCGTCATGGGCTGGGTGGCGGCATCCGCGGTCTCGTCGCGGCCGGCATACCGGGGTGTCATCGAGCACTCCGTGTACATCGACCGCAGCGCCCGCCGCCAGGGCGTCGGCCGCCTCCTGCTCGATGCCCTCATCACCGCAGCTGAGAGCGCCGGCGTCTGGACCATCCAGTCGAGCATCTTTCCGGAGAACGCCGCAAGCGTCAGGCTCCACGAGTCGGCGGGGTTCCGGGTCGTGGGGCGACGTGAGCGCATCGCGCAATCCGCAGCCGGCCCCCACGCGGGCAGCTGGCGGGACACCCTGCTGATCGAACGGCGAAGCACGACCGTGCAGAGCAACTGACAATGGATGCCGCAACCATCCGCCGCTACCTCAGCGGACCCCGCCTGATCGTCCTAGAAATCGTCGAGGCCGGCGGCGCACGTGACGCCGACGACATCGCGCGCTCGTGGCTGGAACGCCGACCATCGCTCCCGCCTGCCCACGCACGACGATTGCCGAGGATCGCGGGGCAGCTGTTGTGGCAGCTCGCGAACCTCGAGTGGATCGAGCGCTCGGACGGTACGTGGGCGGTCACAGACCTGGGGAGGTCCGTTCGAGAACTGCACCCGGTGGCGATCTGACCTGCGCCGTCGCGAGGCTGTCAAGAGAGATAGACTGCGGTCTATGAGTAAGCCGGGCGATCTCAGTTCTTTGGGGGATCCCACACGCGCGCGCATTCTCCGGCTGATCCGCGAGTCAGATGAGGGTCGAGCGCTGGTCGGCCGGCTCGCCGAGGTGTTGGGGCTGCGGCAGCCGACCGTCAGTCACCATATGAAGGCCCTGCACGAAGACGGGATCGTCGTGCGGGAGCCCGAAGGGCGCCGCGTCTGGTACTCGATCGCCGCAGACCAGCACGACCGAATCGATGCGCTGCTCGGCGGGGCCGTGTCGGTCACCGAGCCGGACCTCGAGCGCATCGCGAACGATCTGACTCTCCGCTTCCGCGGAGTTTTCAGTCCGGAAAGCGTCCATGCCACCGTTGTCGAAAGTCACGAGCTGCTTGCGAGCCGGTCCCAGTCGCCGATGATCGCGAGTCGGACGGCATCGTTCGCGGCTGCACGCCTCGAGGCGATGAAGCAAGCTGACGGGCTTCCGAGCGCAACCCCGACCGTGCTCTTCGTGTGTGTGCAGAACGCCGGCCGCTCGCAGATCGCCGCCGGGATTCTGCGCCAACTCGCCGGCGACCGAGTGGCCGTGAGGACGGCCGGTTCCCAGCCGGCGAGCGACGTCCGCCAGGCCATCGTCGCGACTCTCGACGAGATCGGCGTGCCGCTGGGAGGAGAGTTTCCCAAGCCGCTCACCGACGAAGTCGTGCGCGCGGCAGACGTGGTCATCACCATGGGCTGCGGCGACGCATGCCCGATCTACCCCGGCCGGCGCTACCTGGACTGGGATCTCGAAGACCCGGTCGGGAAGTCGCCCGCTCAGATCCGCGCCATCCGGGACGACATCGAAGCGCAGGTGCGGGCGCTACTGAACGATCTCGTCGCCGATCGTTCATCTCCCGGCTCCCCAGGTAGATAGATCCTGGTCTATGCTTTTCGAAAGAGAAAGCGAGACCGCGATGACTGACAAGCCCACCGTCCTCTTCGTCTGCGTGCACAACGCCGGCCGTTCGCAGATGGCCGCCGGCTACCTCCGTGCACTCGGCGGAGACGATGTCGACGTGCTCTCGGCTGGTTCTGCGCCGAAGGACACCATCAACCCCGTCGCGGTCGCCGCGATGGCGGAGGAGGGGATCGACATCGCCGGGAACACCCCGCAGGTGCTGACCGTGGACGCGGTCCGGGAATCCGATGTCGTCATCACGATGGGCTGCGGCGATGCGTGCCCGATCTTCCCGGGCAAACGCTACGAAGACTGGGAGCTGGACGACCCGGCAGGTCAGGGAATCGAGGCGGTTCGTCCGATTCGCGACGAGATCCGCGCGCGCGTGGAGTCGCTGCTCGCCGAGATCCTGCCGGCGCGCGGCGCAGCATGACCAGCCCGATGGGTCAGGACGCGCTGCTGTCGCCGGACTCCGTGCTTCACCGGGCGGCGGAGCGCCTCGCGCAGCAGTTCGCCGGCATGGTCAGCGAAGAGACGGTCGAACGCGTCGTCTTCGAGTCCTACACAGCCCTCGCCCGCACCGCGGCCGTCAGGACTCATCTGCCCAGCCTCGCGGAGAAGTTCGCCCGGGACCGGCTGACGGCCCTTGCGCAGTCCAAGGGGCTGATCGCCAAGCGGGTCCCGGAAGTCCTGTTCGTCTGCGTGCAGAATTCCGGCCGTTCGCAGATCGCCGCAGCGTTGACCCGCCATCTCGCCGGAGGCCGTGTGCACGTGCGATCGGCGGGATCGCAGCCCGGTGAGCGCATCCTCCCCGAAGTCGCGCTCGTCCTCGCCGAGATCGACCTCGACGTCACGGACGAGTTCCCGAAACCACTGACCGACGACGTCGTGCGGGCTGCGGACGCGGTCGTCACGATGGGCTGCGGCGACGCCTGCCCGCTCTACCCGGGCAAGCGATATCTGGACTGGCAGCTCGACGACCCCGCCGACCTCGACCTCGATGGGGTGCGGCGCGTCCGTGACGACATCCGCGGTCGCGTCGAACACCTTCTCGCCGAGCTGATCCACGACTAACCGAGCGCGCACCGCGCTGAGAACCGCATTGAGGGAACATCATGCACATCGTCGCCATCGGCGGCAGCGACGCGGGGATCTCCGCCGCGCTGCGCGCCCGCGAACTGGACGCTTCGGTCGACGTGACCGTTGTCGTCGCCGACGAGTATCCGAACTACTCGATCTGCGGCATCCCGTACTACTTCACCGGTGACGTGAAGCCCTGGCAGTCCCTCGCACACCGCACCCACGCCGACCTGGAAGCGACGGGCATGCGGCTGCGGCTGAACACGCTCGCGACCCGGATCGACGCCGACCAGGGCCGCCTGACGGTCCTCGACGAGGACGGGCAGTCGGAGATCTCGTACGACGAGCTCATCGTCGGCACCGGCGCACTGCCCTCCTTCGCCGGCATCGCGGGCCTGGGTGAGCTTGGCCCCGAGGACGGCGTCCACGTCATCCACTCGATGGGGGACACCTTCGCGCTGGACGCACACCTCGCCGGTCGTGCACCGAGCAGCGCGGTGATCATCGGCGCCGGCTACGTCGGCTTGGAGATGGCGGAGGGGTTCCGGGCGCGCGGCATGCGGGTGACCCAGCTGCAGCGCGGCCCCGAGGTGCTCTCGACGATCGACGCCGAGCTTGCGGTCCTGGTGCACGAGGAGCTCGTGGAGCACGGCGTCGACGTGCACACGAACACGATCGTGAGGCCGTTGAGAAGACAGGCTCCGGGCTCGTGGTTCATGCGGACCACCTCGGCGAGCCGGTGTCGCACACCGCGGACCTGGTTCTCGCGGTCGTCGGCGTCCGCCCCAACACGGCTCTGCTCGAGGACGCCGGGGCGCAGTTGGGTGCCGGCCGCGCCGTGGTGGTCGACGAGCAGATGCGCACCGGCATCCCGCACGTGTTCGCTGCGGGCGACGGCGTCGTCACCCACCACCGCCTGCTCGGCGCGACCTATCTCCCGCTCGGCACGACTGCGCACAAGCAGGGCCGCGTCGCCGGCGAGAACGCACTCGGCGGCCAGGTCCGCTTCGCGGGATCGGTCGGCACACAGGTCGTGAAGGTGTTCGACGTCGTCGCCGCGCGCACCGGACTGCGTGAGCAGGAGGCTGCCGCCGCCGGCTACGCACCGGCGACCACGCAGGCCGTGGCGGACGACCACAAGCGCTACTACCCGGGCGCACAGCCCATCAGCTTCCGCATCAGTGGCGACCGCGACACCGGCAGGCTGCTGGGCGCGCAACTCGTTGGACGCCTCGGAACAGAGACTGCGAAGCGGATTGACACCTTCGCGACCGCGATCTTCGCCGGCCTCACCGTCGACCAGATCAGCGACCTCGACCTGTCCTACACCCCACCGCTCGGCTCACCCTGGGACGCCGTGCAGACGGCGACGCAGGCGTGGTCCCGCGCCCACCTTCCCCTCGGAGCCCGTGCATGACCACCCCTCCCACCGTCCTCTTCATCTGCCAGCACAACGCCGGACGATCGCAACTGGGCGCGCACCTGCTCGACGTCATCGCGCCCGGCCAGTTCATCTCCGTCAGCGCCGGGTTGATTCCCGCGGACGAGATCAACCCGGTGGTGGCACAGTCGCTCCAAGAGGCGGGCGCGGACACCTCCGCCGCGCGCCCGCGCCGCGTCACCGAGGCCGACCTCTCGACCGCAGACGTCGTCGTCACGATGAAGCCCGGCCTGCAGCTTCCCGCACCCGTCACCGGTCGGCGCGTCGAGTGGGAATTCCCCAACCCCGAAGACTGGGACCTCAACGGCGTCCGCACGATGCGCGACGCCGTCGCAGCCCAGGTGCGGCTCCTCGCAGCGGAACTCGCTGATCGGACGTCGTAGGCCGTCGGGCCGTCAGGCTCTACGCGACCGACTCAAGGAATGCTCAGAGCGCCAGGGGTGGACCGATATAGTCGCGCCGCGGTAGCGGGCAGCTGACTCAGGCATGGCGACCGATTGAACTACTTCGAGCGATCCCTGCGTGGACGCAGCGCGATCCACAGTCCGCACCTGCGGCACACGAATGCAGCACCGTCGTGGACTGCGTGAACCTTGCGCCGTGGCAGCGTCCTGCCGCAGCAGGAGCATGTGACGAGAGCGTCAGAGTCCACGGGCATCCAATGCGTCGATGATTTGTTCCATCGTGGGCGTTCCCGACAGCCCGTTCGGTGTTGCGTAGACGCGGCACGCCAATTGTGACGTTCGCTCGCCGCCGGGAAACAGGTCGGCGCCGTCGATGAGGATCGTTGGGGATCCAGAAAAGGGGACCAGCGCCGCCTCCTCGACCGACTCGAGCAGGCGGAAATGGATCGCGTCCCTGTCGCGCCCGGTGAAGGCGAGCGCGTCCCGAACCCGACGCCCCGCTTCCCTCCATGACGGGCAGTCGTTGATGTGGAGGACTTCGATCTGCACGTCACCATCTTCCTCCGCTCGTCAGAACCGCGCATTATCCGCTAGGGGGAGATGAACTTGTCAGGATGGTGGGGATTTGGGGCGGACCCAGTCACGTCGACGGGGATCGCGTCGCCCATCGCGGCAGCGAGAATTCTGAATTCAGTGAAGACTGTATAATCAGCGAGTGCTGACCATTACAAGCCGTCTTGACGTAATGAACCGCCTGGGTCGCGCCATGGCGGATCCGACTCGCTCACGCATCTTGATGATGCTGCTCGAGAGTCCTAGCTATCCGGCGGTGCTGGCGCGCGAGCTGGACCTGACGCGCTCGAACGTCTCCAACCACCTCACCTGCCTGCGCGATTGCGGGATCGTCGTTGCCGAGCCGGAAGGGCGGCACACCCGTTACGAGATCTCCAACCCCCACCTGACTGCCGCGCTGAAGTCCTTGGTGGATGTTGCGCTCGCCGTTGACGAGGACGCCCCCTGCATCGACCCGTCGTGCGCGGTCGCTGGCTGCTTCGGGGTCTTGTCATGAGCGCGCTGACACCGGAACGCCGCGAACGTCTGCACAGTCGTGTGCGATTCATCGTCGCCTTCACCATTACCTACAACATCATCGAGGCGATCGTCGCGATCACCGCAGGCGTACTGGCTTCGTCGGCGGCGCTGATCGGCTTCGGGCTGGACTCCGTCGTCGAAGTTCTCTCCGCCGTCGCGGTTGCGTGGCAGTTCACTCGGAAGGACCCAGAGCGGTGGGAGAAGGTCACGGTCCGGGCCATTGGCCTCGCGTTCTTCGCTCTCGCCGCCTATGTCACCGTTGATGCGGTGATCAGCCTCATCTCCCGGGAGGGACCGGAGCACAGTCCGCTCGGCATCGGCATCACGGCGCTCAGCCTGGTCGTGATGCCGGCGCTCGCATGGTTCGAGATCCGCACCGGACGCGAACTGAACTCCAAGAGTGTCCTCGCTGACGCCCGCCAGCTAATGCTGTGCGTCTACCTCTCTGGGGCAGTGTTCGTCGGACTTATCCTCAACAGCCTGTTCGGCTGGTGGTGGGCCGACGCCGTTGCCGCACTCGTCGTCGCATTCCTTGCCGTCCGTGAGGGCGTTGAAGCCTGGAGGGGGGACGTCGAGTCGCCCTTCGAGGTTCTCAGCGAGATGAAGGAAGAGTAGCGGGCGTCGTTGCCTGAACCGGCCGTCAGACCGATCGGCCTTGCGGCCCGGGTGATCCCGCCGCGTCGCCGTCTCCACCGCGAAGACGAGTGCTGCCACCGCGCATCGACTTCTTCCGAGCGAGATCACCGGGCGAGCACGTTTCAGAAACGGCGCTTCTGGAACCCAAGATCGAACCCGCACTGAACCCGCACTGATCCCGCAATCGAAACCGCAATGCACGCAGGCATCGGGTGATGACGGCGCCGGATCGAGCGCATGTATCGACATCCGGCGACGCCTACCCACAACGCACAAAAATACCTGGATAACGTATAAATCGCGCCGTACCCTGGCGTCATGCGAGGCGGGTTGGAGCGGTGGAAGCGGGGAGCTGACTCCCGCGGCGTCCGGAACGCGATCACCTATGCGCTCGAGGGCACTTGCGACGCGCACCTCCACCACGCGAGCGGCGTCGACGCCCTTGACCGGTATGGCGCAGCATCCGAATTGAGCGTCTCTCGATTCATCGTCTCGGACGACGTGATCGCGAGTGACGAACTCACAGCCGGGGGACTACGGGTGTGGCTCACTGGCCACGATCCGGTCACAGGGGAGGAGCGAGGTCGCTCACGGTTGAGCCCCGACGCAGACCTCGTGCTTGACGGGACCATCAACCACCCCAAGTCGTACAGCATCGCGGCGCTGCTCCACTCCGATCTCGCCGTCGAACTCGAGGCCCTCCAGAACCGCCTGCGCAACCGCATCCTCCTCACCTGGCAGCGGGAGCTCAACGTCCGCCGCGGTCACAACGGCCTCGTGCGCGAGGGCATCACTCGCCTCGAAGTCGTCGAACTGCTGCACCAACGCTCGCGCGCACTCGACCCGCACATCCACCGGCACCTCTGGCTCAACGTGAAGGTGCTCGGCGCGGACGGCAAGTGGTCGAACCTCGACTCCCGCGTCGCGATGAAACTCCACACTGTCATCAACGCGGAGGGTGAACTCGCCGCCCGCACCGACCCGGAGTGGCTCGCGGCGCTGGCCCGCCACGGGTACACCGTCAACGAGGCCGGCGAGATCGCCGAACTATCCGCCGCGGTGCGCCCGCTGTCGCGCCGATCCGCGCAGATCGAAGCCAACCGTGCACGCCTGATCGGTGAATGGTCGGCAACGCACGACGGCGCAAGTCCGAGTGCCGAGATGATGAACCAGATCGACCGGCGCGCATGGGCGGTGTCGCGCCCGAACAAGCCGAGACAGCTCGATGAGAAGTCCTGGGAGGCGATGGTCCTCGATGAGATCGCCGCGATCGATCCCGAACTAGTTCATGAACGCCCAGCGGTCGCGATCAGGTCGACCAGGCTCGACGAGATCGACGTCGACCTGCTCGCCGCGATGGCGGTCGTCGACGCCGATACTCGCTCCACCACGTCGGGCGGGCGCTTCAGCGCGTTCGACCTGCGTGCCGGCGCCATCCGGGCTCTCTCCCGCTCGGGCGTTGTCGGTCAGCGGCACGGACTGGACGAGGTGATCGCAACACTGGAGAGGCGAGCGCTTCACGGCTGCGTGCGACTGAGCGGCGACGCTGACGCGCCCCGTCACGTGAAGAATCTCATGGCGACGGAGACGATGCGGGCAAAGGTCGTCGTCTCGCAGCGGCTCGACCGCCTTGCCACCCCGGGACGCGCATTGATCGCGAACGAACTGCGTCGGGGTGCGGGCGCGATCGACGGATTCGACAAGCTCGATACGTCGCAACTGGCCGCGGCATCCGCCATTGCCGGCACCCACGGGCTCGTCACCGTCACCGGTCCCGCAGGTGCAGGGAAGACCACGATGCTGCGGGCAGCGTTCGGCGCCCTGCTAGACCAACGCCGTCGCGTGATCGTGGTCGCACCCACACGAAAGGCCGCGTCCGTCGCTGCTCGCGAGGTCGGTGCCCCGGCGACGAGCATCCACTCACTGCTCGCCGATCACGGCTACCGATGGGCCACGAACGCCGCGGGAGCGCGCTCGTGGCGACGACTCTCTGTCGGCGAGCTCGACACTGAAAGCGGGGTCATCTACAAGGGCCCGAGCGCGCACCCCTTGCGACCGCGTGACCGGATCGTGGTCGACGAAGCCGGGATGCTCGATCTTCAAACAGCGAACGCCCTTGCCGAACTCGCCCACGAACACGGCGTCGGAGTGGCGATGGTCGGAGACCCGCACCAGGCGTTGCCCGTCGGGCACGTGGGCGCCATGGCAACTGCCGTTCGGCTCGCCGGCGCTGCCATTGAACTCGACACCGTGCACCGATTCCGTGACCCGGCGTATGGCGCGCTGACCCTCCGCTTGCGAGACCCCGGTGACGCGCGGCATGCCGCTGCAGTGGCCGACGAGCTGGCGAAGACTGGGCACATTGCACGGGTGGACCACCTGAATGCCGCCCGCGAACACATGATCGATGCCTACTTCGCCTGGCACGCACGCGGTAAGCGCGTCGCCCTCGTGACGGCGACGAACGGCGAGGCGAACGCCATCAACGATGCGATCCAGCAGCATCGGGTCGACCGTGGCGAGCTTGGTACCACGGTCATAGCCGTGGGAATGGGGGAGCAGCGCATCTTGATCGGCGACACCGTGCAGACCCGCCGCAATGACCCACGCACCGGAGTCGAGAATCGTGCCCTGTGGATGGTCAGCAGCATCCGCGAGCACACCATCACGCTCGCCTCCGTCAGCGACAGCGGCGACGTGCGGCAGGTCACGAAGGACTACGCGCTCGACCATTTGCAACTCGCTTATGCGTCGACAGTTCACGGCATCCAAGGAGAGACGGTGGATGCTTCGTTCGTCGGTCCCGACGTGGATGCTGCCGGACTCTACGTCGGCCTCACCCGAGGCCGGATCCACAACGAGATGGTGGCGGTGGCCTCAAGCGACCGAGTCGCGCAGGCGACGGTCGCCGCCAGCATGCTCCGCGGGGGCACCGAGCTTACGATGCAGGATGCCGCCCGAGCAGCCGACGCGGAGCTGCGGCGCGCAGCGAGAGCGCGCCACGATGCCGCGATGACTGGGCCGTTCGTCGCGCCAGGCTCGGTAGTGGGATTGTCACGGTGATCGGCAAGCACCGCGATCAGACGACGCGACTGTTCGCCCCGACGGCAGAGATGGTAGCGGTCATCGACGCCTCCGTTCCCTGCACTCGCTCTTTGCAGACTCCGCTCTCCGCTGCGCTCCGAGCTGCGCGTAGCAACCGCTCACTTCGGGCACTGCGCCGTCGCTGACCGCTGGGCGGCTGAATGTCGGAGCGAACGACAGCTGAGGGCTTGAGAGAGGCGGGACACACTGGTGCGATCGGCTTGCGGGCACCGATGTTGAGCTTCGAGCGGCTTGAAGGTTTACGGTTGCTGCATGGCTGGGTTGCGGATCTCCGAAGTGGCGGAGCGGACCGGGTTGCCGGCGAGCACCATCCGGTACTACGAGTCGGCGGGCCTGATAGAACCGGCCGAGCGTGGCTCGAACGGTTACCGCACGTACGGCGACTCGGACGTGGAACGGTTGTCCTTCATCGCGGGCGCGAAGCGATTGAACCTCGGCCTGGCGGAAGTTCGACAGTTGGTCACTGCGCGGGAGTCCGATCTGTGCGAGCACGTCCAGCGCGATATGCGGGCTGTCGTCGCCACCCGATTGGTCGAGACGCGGGCGCAGATCGCTGAGCTCGTGCGTCTGTCTCACGAGTTGCAGCGCGCCGAGGAACGCCTGTCACACCCGGCGACCGGCGGCGTGTGCTCGGACGCCTGTGCATGCTCGGTGATCACTGGTGACGAAGCCGTGCCGCCGCCCGCCGGCGCGACGGTGCTTTCGGTCCTCAGCCGCTAAGGGCGGCCTCATCGTCGTGAGTGTGCGTCGGTTGGATCTCGACCTCGACTCGGCTGGCGGGGAGTCGACACGCTTTCGCGCGGTGCCGGCGGACGAGGAGGACCGTTGCGACGGACCCCGCGAGTCCGGCGACCAGCAGGAGGCCCGGGATCCAGTACGCGCCGAGCAAGGATGCCGCGCCGACGCTGCCGACTATCGCCAACAGCGGCCCGGCACAACACGCGGCGCAGGCCAGCACCGCAGCGCCAATGACTGCGACCGTCGACGCGATCGACTTCTTGTCGCGTTTCATGCCGCACCTTCCGCGGCCAGTCCAGCGTCACGCGTCGCTGCTGCGATGAGCGCCTCGAGCACGACTGCCTGCTGCTCGGGCACGGTGATCCGCATCCTGAGCGAGTCCCTGTCCGACTCGAACTCGAACACGAAGAACGAGCAGCACGACGACTCACGAGCGGCCAGGTCACGAGCGACCGCTTCGCTCGCCAGATCAAGTACGAGATCGGCGCTGGTGGCATCCACCTGGCGTACTGCACGAAGACTGCTGGCGAACAGAGCGCTGAACTCTCGCTCGCGGAACGGCCGCTCGACAGTGGGAAGCGTGCAGGCGGTGGGGGCCCATTGAAGTTCGGTCATGGCACCGACGCTAAAGCTTCGACCAGCTTGAAGGTCAAGCATCCCTAGGCTTAGCGGATGCATCAACTCGTGGACTGGTGGGACCGGCACCAAGTCGCCCTCTACGTCGCCGCGATCCTCTTCGGCGGCGTATTCGGCGTCCTGGCTCCCGGCGCTGCCCCAGTGCTCACAGCCGCGACGAACCCGGTGCTTGCAATCCTGCTGTTCGCCACATTCCTCGGCGTCCCCCTGATCGACGTCGGCCGATCCTTCCGAGATCTCCGGTTCCTCGGCGCCGTGCTCGCCGTGAACTTCATCATCGTTCCCCTGATCGTCTGGGGGCTCTCCCAATTCGTCGCCGACGACCGCGGACTACTGATGGGCGTGCTCCTCGTGCTGCTCACCCCCTGCGTGGATTACGTGATCGTGTTCACCGGACTCGCCGGCGGCGCGAAAGCGCGCCTACTCGCCGCGACCCCGCTCCTGATGCTGCTGCAGATCCTTCTGCTCCCGGCGTACCTCTGGCTGTTCGCCGGCCGCGAAGCCATCGCGCACATCGCCCTCGAGCCATTCATCGAGGCATTCGTCGTCATCATCGTCATCCCGCTCATCGCCGCCGCGATCGTGCAAGCCGTCGCTCGACGGCACCGCGCCGGTCGTGCCATCGAACACGTCATGGCCGGCGCGATGGTGCCGCTCATGATGCTCACCCTCGCCGTCGTGATTGGATCCCAGATCGCCGCTTTCGGCGGCGAAGTCCTCACCCTCCTACGCGTAGTCCCGCTCTACGTCGCATTCCTCGTCGTCATGCCGCTCGTTGGGCTCGCAGCGAGCCGGATGGCCCGGCTCGAGGTTCCCGAAACCCGTGCCACGATCTTCAGCGGTGCCACGCGGAACTCGCTCGTCGTGCTACCGCTCGCACTCGCATTGCCGGCCGATCTCGCGATCGCGCCCCTCGCCGTCGTGACCCAGACCCTCATCGAGCTCGTCGGCATGGTCGTGTTCGTCCGGCTGGTGCCGAAGCTCGCCCCGACCGCGCAGAGTGACCAGATGCTCCACTGAGGTATCCCTACGCGGGCTCTGACCTGCTGGGGACGTGATGGTGCGCATCGCATCTTGATCCGAGCACCTATCTATGAGGCACGAGCTGGCGCGGTTGGCAGCGGAAGCCGGCGCGGGAAGGGGATCGTCTTACGTAGTCCGTGATGCGGACCTCGCCGGCCGATTGCTCTCAGACCTTGCAAGGTCTACGATTGCAACGTGTGGAGCGTCGACCTCGAGCCAATCGAGGAGTGGCTGACGTCTCTCGATGATGACTCATACGAGCAGGTGATGGCCGCCATCGAGCTGCTGGAGGACCGCGGTCCACAGCTGGGACGTCCGATCGTGGACACAGTGAAGGCTTCCAGACACAAGAACATGAAAGAGCTTCGGCCAGGCTCGTCCGGGAGATCCGAGTTGCGGCTGCTGTTTGCCTTCGATCCCAACCGGCAGGCGATCCTGCTTGTAGCCGGCGACAAGGCGGGCAACTGGAAGAACTGGTACAAGAAGAACATCCCCGTCGCCGATGACCTGTTCGATGCCCACATTCGCCAATTGAAGAAGACCAAAGGAGAGTGATCGCAATGGCTCTGACCCGTGAGCAGCTTCTGGCGAAGCGTCCGGTCGACCGTGCGCGCGTTGACGCTCACAAGCAGCGGATGCTGGGCGAGATTCGGGCGTACCAGCTGCGTGAACTGCGTGAGGCGATCGGCCTGACGCAGGAGGAGCTCGCTGAGCGCATCGGCGTTGGCCAGCGCCAGGTCTCGAAGATCGAGCGCGGTGACCTCGACAACGCGAAGGTTGGGACCATCCGCAAGTACCTCGAGGCGGTCGGCGGTGATCTCGTCGTCGAGTACGTCTCCGGCGACCAGCGTCTCCAGGTGGCCTGAAAACCGCTTCACAGGCCATATGACGACACCTCCAGCGGCTTGGGGCAAGCACCAGGAGTCCACGAGGCCTGTTGGATCGTCGATGTGATGGGGGCCGAAACGAGAGCCGCACACGCCGCTGGCGATACTGTCAGCGGCGCGGAGCGACTGTCTCCGGGGCCTGTCGACAGGACCGTCGATCGGGGCGCTAGTCCTTCCGCGGTGGGCTGGTCGTTGGCCGCTGCGCGGCGTAGCCTGGTAGGACAGTCCGTCGCGAACGCCTCGAAGTGCGCCGCGTCGCCACTGTCCCCCGCGATTCGATGTCGAGGTTCCACTCCATCGGATCGCCCACAAATCGCCCGCATTTGCTCTGAATGTGGGCGATTTTCAATGCATCTGCTTGTCGCTGCATGCCCCTGTGAGCCGCGTGATTCCGCGGATTTTGCAGGTTGATGTGGAAGAGGAAATCGCCCACAGCGTCATTCGATTCCCCCCATCTCCACCGCCGTTGTCACTGGATGAGGGCCTCAACTTCCGCGTAATTCCGAGGAAGTTGAGGCCCTCGTTCGTTGTGTGCGAGGCGGCTCGCAACCGGCACGGCGGAGCCCCTGGCATCGCGCGATAGCTTCGCTGGAAAGATCGCTACTTGACTGCGACGAATACCTTGTCGCTGACCATGCCGGGTTGGATGGCGAGCACACCATCGCCGGCCGAGGCGGTGGGAACCTCGAAGACGACGTTCCCCGTCGCCGTGCCATCGGTGTAGAGCGTGCTCGTGGTGTCGAACACTGGGTCCGGTGCCACCACGAGACTGTCATAGCTGTTCACCGTGGTCCCGTCTGCGGTGACGTACTCGACTATCACGAAGCCCGGCAAGGCGCCCTCCGCGTCGTCACCGAGGTAGGTCGTGGAGTAGTTGACCACGATGTACTCGTTCCCATCGGCCGGTGGCTCGTTGAAGCTATTCGCGGCCGCAACCGCGTCGTTCGCGCCGAGCGTGACCGAGTTGATGACGACGCGCCACTCGTCGTTCTCGATGACCGAACCGATCGGATACGGGTTCTGCCGAGTGCCTTGATCGTCAGCGGCAGACTCCTCCTCCGTCGCACTGTCGTTTGTTGCGCTCGTCGACGGGTTCGTATCCACGGTCGTCTCGCCACTTCCGAATGCACTACCAAAGGCGCCGGCGACAACGGTGACGAAGACGATGACGCCGACGATTGTGCCCACGATCGAGACGATCAGGCCAGCAATACCCAGTCCCTTGCCTTTTCCGTTCAGGAAAAGGGAGACCAATGCCAGAACGAATGCGATGGGTAGCAGCACCCACCCCAGGATCAGGGCGCCTGGGATGCACGCGAAGATGAAACCGATGCCGGCGACGATCAGCGAGATCAGACCGAGAACATTCAGTTGCTTCTTCTCCGGCGCGTTCGGCAGCGAACCGTCTGGCGCGGGCGGCGGGTAGGAAGGCTGTGGATAGGGCTGTTGCGTGGGGGAGGGAGGTGCCGGTTGACCGGACTCCGGAGCCGCCCCCAGGGGCTCAGGTGTTGTCATAGGCCCGATTATGGCAGGACGGCTCAGATAATGGGCCTGATCGCAGGCGGTTTACGTTTCGATCACGACGCGGACGGCGCTACCCACGACCGCATGGTGAACCCATAGAGTACGGGCCATGAAGCACCGGCTCCTCTTTCCAGTCGCGGTCGTCGCCCTCCTTCTCACCGCCTGCGCGCCAACCGCCGTTTCGAACTCGAGCGGCAATGAAGGCGACTCCTCCAAAGCCACGACGGCTCCAGAGGAGACGCAGGCTCCGCCCGCTGAGCCGCTGGATCTCACTGGCGAGTGGAGACAGACCAACTCGAAGTCCGCCGAAGCGTTCCAGACCGCAACCATCACCACCGACCGAATCGAAATCGACTGGGTCAACGACACCGAATCTACGACGGCGATCTACTGGGCGGGAACGTACGTGCCGCCCACCGAGGACATCGAGTCGTACTCGTGGGATTCGCAGGCCGATACCGCAGCGCTAGAGAACGCACTGCTCGCCTCCCAGGACGCGACCAAGGCATTTACCTACCAGAACGGCGTCCTCAGCTATGAACTCACCGCCATGGGTGTCAGCATGACTGTCGAAATGAAGCGCGAGTAGCCTGCCCCGCCAGATGATGGCCCTGCTCGCGTCCACGGGCGATGCGCTCTCCTGCAGTCGCGCGGGAGATGTGTCCGCTCGGGCGGCGGGTGCGGGTGCATACATCGGATCGCCCACAGAACGCCCACGATTGCTCTGAATGTGGGCGATCTTCCATGCATCTGCTTGTCACAGCATGCCCCCGCGAGTCGCGTGATTCCGCGGATTTTGCGGGTGATGTGGAAGAGGGAATCGGCGTTTCCCCAACTCATGCGGCGGCGTCGGTGCGGATGGTGTATAACGTCCCCATCAAGGCAGGTCAACAATCTTGGGGGAGGTTGTCGAGAATGAACGACGCGCCTGCGATTCCAATCGATTTCCGACTCTACGAGCTTCGCCGCTCTCTCAGAAAGAACCCGCCGCCGCGGAGGCAAGCGGGTGTCACCCTTTTGGCCTTGGGGGTCGTCCTCTTGTCGGGGTGCGCATCGCCCGCTCCGGTCGATTCCAGCAGGCCTCGTTCCCCGGCGGACGCCGCAGAACCTGGCCGCAAAGCATCCCCGACGCCCACACCCCCGGCGAGCAGGAGGGCACCCGAAGATCTGTCCTTCGAGACCGGCGCGGACCTCGACCCGACCAAGACACGAGTCCAATGGTTTACCTTTGGCGACGGCTTTACCGAACTCTCTCCCGACGATGGGAACGGGAGCTGGGCGATCACCGACACGGCGAGTCAATGTGCGATCACGTTCTACCAGGGCGCGATCTACGACCTCGATTACAGCCAGGATGACCGCACTGTGAGCGATGACATGCTGTGGCTGGGCGTAGAAGTGGCGGCGGAAGGCTCAACGCGCGACGACGTGACCGAGAACGCCTTTGACGACGATGTCCCGCTGTTTGTGGATCCGGGGACGCTGCCGTTTCGGACAATCTGGGTGAGCGGGACCGACGGCAGCAGCTGGCTCATGTCGGCTCGGGGTTTCGGATCACTCGGTGGTGGCGTGATCATCACCATCGACTGCCCGGCGGGACAGGACGCAAATGAGGTCTTCACACGGCTGCGTGATCACAAAGAACTCGTCGTGGACGTCGGTCCCGGCCGGTCGTAGCCGAGCGATCGACCACGTCGAGGTATCTGTTGGCCCGTTGCCGGTCGATCACGGGCGTCGCCCCGCCGCTTACGAGGCGATCAGCTCGCGTCGCACGACGGTGGCGCTCCACCGTCCCAGCAATGCGCCCGCGACGGTGTCCGAGATGTGGTGCTGGCCGCGATAGATCCGGGAGAAGGCGATCGCGCCTGGGATGCCGTACCGGAGGAGCGGGCCGAGGATCCATGCCCCACGGACGCCGTGGCGGTCGAGCAGATCGGCGAGCGTGCCATGGAGTGCGAAGGCTGCCGCCGTGTGCCCGGATGGGAACGACGACGTCGCGTGCGGCTGCTCGGGTCGCCAGACCCGCTCGGGTCGTGGCCGTCCCACGAGCGCCGCAGATGCCATGAAGCACGCGGTCTCGAGAGTAAGCACCGCCGCGGGCGCGACCGCTGATCGACGGTCGCGCGTCAGCAACCAGGCGATGCCGCACCAGATCGCCGCGTTCGCGATGGTCTGGGGCACGCCGGAGTACCACGACAGCGGCCCCGTGAACCGGTCGATCGGCTCGCGTGGACCGGGCTGGCCGGCGAGTTTCGTCGCGTCGGCGGCATTGGCGTCGTCCGCCCGGTGGCCGCGCGCGTCTTGGAACGCACGCACGGCGTGGTCCTCGGGTGGGTCGTCGCCGCCGAGGAACCGGATGGCCCGTCCCGTTCCGGCCAACACGGCGATCGCGCCGAGTGCTGGCAGGACGACGTCTCGGAGCAACGGCATGCCCGCATCGTAGTGGCGATGTGTCATCGTGAGCGGGTTGGCGCGCGCCCACCCCGAGGCCCGGCATGCAACCGCCGTCCTCAGATGACTCACGCGCTATCCGTGAGCAGGCAGCGAGCAGGCGGCTGAGACCGGGCTGTCAGTGGTCGAGCCGGTTGAACTCTCTCGCCGCGTCGATCCAGAACAGGAGTCGCTCGTCGTCTGCGAGTACGTCGGGCGCGACGAGCAGCCAGCCGGGTCCCATCTCGCGCCGGTTCGGGCCCATGACCGCAGGGGCCGCACCCGCCTCGAGCGTCAGGGTCGTGGCATCCTCGGCGCTGACTCTCACCAGCAATCGGGCATCCCGCATCACCGCGACGACGATCCGGTCGTCGAGGAGAAACGCGTGACTGCCGAACATCGCCTTCTCGGTGAGGTCTGATTCGTCGGCGAGGAGCGCACGGGTACGGTCGGTCAGCTCCTGCTGCGCTTCGCTCATCGGCATGAGTCAGACCGCTCCGAGTGCGGTGACGAACGGTAGGTCAAGCGCCCCGGGAGATGTCGCCGCGAGGTAGACGAGTCCGGCAAGTACCGCGATGTTGATGAGCACCGTGAACCAGAACATGCGCCGGAAGGAGCGCTTGCGCGTCTTGTGCCGGAACACCTGCTGCGCGATGAGCGCTCCCGGCCAGCCGCCGAGGACGCCGACGGTGAGAAGCGTCTGTTCCGATACGCGCCGACGCCCCGCCTTCGCCGCCGACTTGTCGACACCGTAGGCGGCGAAGCCCCCGACGCTCATCACGAGGTAGAGCACAGGAATCCACAGAGGGAAGTCGGCCGTGAAGTACACGATCGTGAACGCGGCCGCGAACCCGCAGAGAACTGTCCAGCTCAGCGCCGCAGGAAGCGGCTTCGACATGTCGCGGGAACGATGATCGCCGATATCGAGACGTGTCGATCTGGTTGAGCCGGTGGTCACGTGCTCGATTCTAGGGAGACGGGCCACCTCACGACTCACCCGCTGCATGGCTCGGTGCCACCCCAGCAGCGATCCCCGTGCACGCATGACATCGGGCTGAGGCCGATCGGCGGGAGGAACACGGGGCTGACGGATGACCGGGCGCGGCCTACTCAGCGCCTTCTGTGGAGGACGCCGCTGCACGTGCCGAGGCGGCGCGATCCTTCGCCGCTGCCTGACCGAGCAACTGACCGCCGCTCGTCAGCAGCGCACGACGCCACGGGGCGACCCCGTCGATCTCGATCTGGATGGAGATCGAGAGGATCGTCCGGATGATCACGATGATTCCGAGGATGAGGGCATCCTCCAGTGAGGGCTTGGAGGTGATCGTGCGCACGAGATCCGCGGCAACGAGTACCTCGAGTCCCAGCAGGATCGCCGCGCCGAGGGTCGTGCGCAAGGCCGTGTAGGCGGCGTGGCCGCCCTCGCCGCGCAGGAGGGAACGGATGCCGAGCACGATCGCGAACAGGAATCCGGCGACCATGACGACGGCGCCGATCACCTCGAAACCGATGGCGACAGCGGTGAACACTGACTCGAAATCCACGCGCTCAGCGTAGGGCCCCGGCTCGGGCGTGGCTAGGCAACGCGCGTACGGTGTGCTGGCAACGGATGCGCTCAGCGCTTGGTGCGCGGCGGGGATATGGCCGGGGTTGGCGGTGGAATCCGGACGACCGCGGCGGCGGTGAGCAGGCCGGCAGTGGAGAGAGTGCTGATGCCAAGCCCAGGATGAAGGGCCGTGGCGATCAAGAGACCAAGCGCGGCGGCTGCGCAGCCGATACGCGAGGGACGTCCGCCCAGCAAGAGGCTGACCGCAGCGATCGCCATACTCGCGGCGATGACGATCGCGGCGGGTCCGACCACGATCCGCCAGTTTCTTGCTCCCGTCATTAGTGCGTACCGGTCATCGACGAGCACGTTGGATCCGTACCAGGTCCACCCCAGGATCCACGCAGCCGACGCTCCTGCGAGCACCACGAGAATTATGCGCGCAGCTCGACCATTGCGCACGGCCCCTGCGGTGAGGGAACCGAGCAAGACGACAAGGAGCCACATCCCGCCGAAGGTCACCGCAACGCCCAAGTATCCGATGCCATCGCTACAGGTCCACGTGCCCGCACCCTCGGAGAGCGGCTGACCCATGCTGCACCCGATGTGAAGCTGCTCTCGCACGAGAGAGAGCGCCGCCGGGCCGACGGGCAGGGCGACAAGTCCACCGCCCAGCACAACCCACACCGCGAGCACCCGTGAGGTACCTGAAGCGTCGTGCGCGTGGGATTCCGCGGCCCGTTCGGCGATATCCATAGCTAGGGACCATAGCAACGCTCTCTTCAATTGCGTCGAGGCTGCCCCTCCGTCATGCCAGGGCGTGACGCGCCGTGGTGGGATGGGTAACGGCCAGAACCCGCGACCCGCTACGCCCCCAGGTGCTGCTTGCCGCGCAGAGGCAGCCCCGATACCCCGAGTGAATCGGCCTGACTTTCGTTCCTATCGGGAGGCTTGTCCAGCAGGTGCCGGCTGGCCTGATTCTTGGTCAGCGTAGTACGCCTCCTCAACCTCTGCCGGGGTGCGCATGTCGAGCTCGCCGT
>Ga0160432_100466_pt1 | contig 26379 bp, 22 predicted proteins | sample HID1971M_E0MG_FD_108250 | JGI IMG/M metagenome (GOLD analysis project Ga0160432, IMG submission 108250) | Enriched millipede-associated microbial communities from UW Madison campus, WI, USA - HID1971M_E0 MG | ecosystem: Host-associated > Arthropoda: Insects > Digestive system > Unclassified ... | reverse complement strand
CCCTGGGTCAAGGACTCCGAGGTCGAGGACTCGCTGCTGTCGCTGCAGATCAAGAGCGCCGGCTACCTCACCAAGATCAGCCCGTTCGCCCGCGCCGACGTCGGCGGCATGACGACCCCGCGCGCGCTGGACGCGCAGCAGGTGAAGTGGACCTATGGCGCGATCGAGCTGATGTGGCCCGGTCAGCGCGGCGACACGAAGGGACAGCCGTTCCACCCCAACCTGCGGGTGCGCTGGCTCGAGAATTTCGGCATGCTGACGAACCTGTTCGTGCGCGTGGCGTTCGTCGTGCTGCTGGCGGGGTCGCTGTCGATCGGCGCGTTCGTCTTCTCGCCGTGGTGGCTGCTCGCTCCGGCGGTCGCGATCGCACTCAACACGCGCATGGCGCTCACGATGGGGAACCGCAACGCGCGCGACATCCTGTTCGCCGTCACGCTGATTCCGGCAGAGATCTACATGTGGCTGCGCCTGAGCTACTTCGCCCGATCGTGGACCCGGTTCCTCTCGCGCAAGAAGGTCGACAACTGGGCGATGCAGGCGAAGGCCGAGCGCGGTGCGGGGATCGGCCACTGGACGCCCCTCATCGTGGTGATCGCCGTGCTCGTCGCGACCGCCGTCATCTGGTCGATGCTCGGCCCGATGGTGCAGTCCACCATCCTGTGGATCGGCTGGCCGATCGTGGGAGTGGTGACCGTGCTGCAGACGCTGTCCATGTTCTTCAAGCTCATCCGTCGCCAGCACGGATACAAGGTCTGACCCGTACCCGAACGGGTCGGAACCGGGGAGAGGCGCCGGTCTGGGGACTTCGGCGCCGGGGGAGGAAAGCGGGGGTGGCTGTCTGGGGAGGCGGCCATCCCCGAGGCCCGCGGTGAGACGTCCGCTCGTGTGGGGCGAGCGGACGTCTCCAGCGGCGGGGCATCAGGGCTACTCGGCGGTGAGACGGTATCCGACGCCGCGCACGGTCTCGATGTAGCGCGGGTTCGCCGCGCTGTCGCCGAGCTTGCGTCGCAGATTCGTCATGTGCGCCTCGACAGCGCGCTTGTCGGCATCCCCGACGAAGTAGCTGGTCACGTACGACTCGCCGCGCAGGACGAGCGTCAGGTCGGCCTTGCTGCGCACCCGGCGCTTGGACTCCAGCAGCGTCGCAAGCAGGTCGAACTCCGTGCGGGTGAGTTCGAGTTCGTCGCCGCCGATCAGCACGACGCGGTTCTCGGGGTGCAGCCGCAGGTCGCGATGCTCCAGCCATTCGCCGTCTGCGGCGACGGGACCCGGACCGGCCGTCCCGTCGCCACCCGCGGCGGGCGTCACGACGAGCGGCGCCGGAGCGACGACGTCGGCGACGCCGGGAGCGAGGGGGACCGCAGAGGTGGCGGTGCGCACCGGGAAGGAAGGGCCCACGTCGCCCTGCGAGACCGGAGCGGAGGGTGCGGCAGGGACGCCGCGCGACCGGCGCAGCAGCGCCTCGACCCGCGCGCGGAGCTCCCGGGGACGGAAGGGCTTGAGCAGGTAGTCGTCCGCCCCGGCGCCGAGGCCAGCGATCACGTCCGCCTCCTCGCTCAGCCCCGTCAGCATGATGATGAACGTGTCGGACTGGGCCCGGATGCGCCGGGCGGCCTCGATCCCGTCGATGCCGGGCATGTTGACGTCGATCGTGGTCAGCAGCGGCTTGTACGTCAGCACGGCGCGCACGCCGTCGATGCCGTTGCCGACCGACACGGTCGAGAACCCCGACGACTCGAGCACCTCCGACAGGATGTGGCGGATCTCGGCATCGTCCTCGATGATGACCGCCGTCTTCAGCTCGTCAGCAGGGGTGCTCATGCGTGCGTTCTCTTTCCGGACGGTGGCTGCGGTTGCGACGATGACCGACCCCAGCCGCGGCCCCCGACGCATGCGCAAGTACCCCTGATGGTACACAGGCGGTGAATGCCCGGTCGGGAGTCATTCCGGGACGGCGTCCCGCGTGAGCTCCACGGCAGCCGCCGGCCACCACCGCCCGGCGGGCGGACCGCCGTTGCACTCGCCGTCGCTCTCGCCGGGCGGCTTCACCCAGAGATTGGTGTCGACGACGTCGTCGCCGATGGTCCCGCCCGGGTCTCCGACGAGACGGTCCGGAGGGTTGCACCATTCGCCGTCCGACCCGGCGCCGTTGCGGGACGTGTCGATGATGGCGTGCAGGTCGTCCAGGTGCGCTGCGACGTCGTGCGCATAGGCGACCTCGTCGTCGGTCGCCATGAAGTTGGAGACGTTGGTCACGAAGCCCCGGATGCCGCTGCCGTCGGCCGCCCGCGACGCCCGGTCGACCTGCCCGATGAGCTCCGCCATCCGCTCGGCGCCCAGCCAGTCGGAGTGCCCGCCGTCGACGTAGATCCACGTGCTGTCGGCGGCGAGCGACTCGACGGCCGTGGACAGCTGCGCGATGCGCTCGGGGATGTTTCCGCACTCGGGCGCGAGCGCCAGGCTGTCGGGTTCGAGCAGCACGATCGGCGACGTGTCGGCGGCATCCCGCAACGCCTCGCCGATCGCGTCGGTCCATTCTGTGTACGCGTCCGCGTCGAGGCCGCCGGCCGACTGCCCGCCGCAGTCGCGGCCGGGAAGGCCGTACACGACGACGGCGATGCGCGCAGACTGCGCACGCGCCTCGACGGCCAGTTCCGCGATGCGCCGGCCGACGTCGGCGGTCGGGTCGCCTTCGGGGGTCAGCCACACGGCGGTGGGCTGCTCGCTCAGGAACTGCGCGGCGGCCTGCTCCGCACTGCCGTCGGAGGCTTCTGCAGCGGCGGTGCTCGCCTTAGACAGGGCGGAGGCCACCACCACGGTGCCCGCGGCCGGCGGCTGCGGAGCCTGCGCGGCGCGCACGAGGACGACCGTCAGGACGATCGCCGCGACGACGAGCAGGCCCGCCGCGGCGAGGAACGCTGCGGTTCGTCGCGAGAGGGCCACGCCCCGACTCTACGAGAGCGGGCCCGCTCGGGGCGACAGCCCAGGCTCAGGCGGTGCGTGGACGCACGGCGTTCACGCGAGCGGAGGCAGGGCGGCGCGCCGAGGTGCGTCCGCTGCGGCTGCGCGAGGCGGTCCGGCCGGTCTGCGACCCGATCAGCTCGAGCAGCGCCGCGGCGAGCGGGCTCGCGGTCGACGCCTCGGCGTCGAAGGCGTCGGCGACCACGGTCGCGGCGCGCTCGAACTCGCGCGCGGTGTCGAGCGCCGCCCGCCGGTCGGCGACGACGCGGTCGGCGGCGGCGTACTCGGCGCGCAGGCGGGCGCGTTCGCTCTCGTCGATGCCGTGCGCCTGCGCCGTGCGCTCCAGCGCCTCGGCCGCGCGTGAGCGGACGGCGACGGCCAGACGCACGGCGCGCTCGGCGGCCTCGCGCGACGTGCGGCTCACGCCGACCGCGTCGGCGAGATCGGTGCGGACATCGCCCGCGGACGAAGAAGTGGATGCTGCCGACATGGGGTCCTCCAGGTTCGGGTGTGACGAATACCAAGAGGTGCGGCATCCACTTTTCGTACATTCTGCTGTGAGGTCAGGATGCAGACGCCGTGAGGACACCCGCCGGCAAGGCCTTCGGCATAGGCTGGCCACGCCATGAAGGTCATCTCGTACAACCTGCGCAAGCACCGCGCGGCGGGGGAGCTCGTCCACCTCGTCGAGCGCTACGGAGCGGACGCCCTGTGCCTGCAGGAAGCCGACACCACCGACATCCCCGATGAGATCGCAGGGCTGCGACTCGCCGACTCCACGCAGCGCAACCGCCTCGGTCTCGCCGTCTACTACCGCGAGAACACCTTTCGCGCGGTGGAGGTGCGCGCGCTCGCGCTGAAGAAGTCGCTGCACGATCGCGTGCTCAAGCCTGCCGAGGAACGGCTGCTCGGCGTACGGCTGCACGACATCGACGAGAACCACGACGTCATCGTCGCGTCGTTCCACGCGGCGCCGCTGACGGCACTCAACTCGCTGCGCCGGCACCAGATCCGCACGGCGCTCGCCGAGCTGCAGCAGCTGGGCGAGGGCGTGCCGGCGATCATGGTCGGCGACTACAACTACCCCGTATTCAAAGAGCGGCTCGGCCAGCACGTGCGCGACCAGGGCTACGAGCTGAACCTGTCGGACTCGCGCACCTACACGCGCTACCGCTTCTTTCGCGGGCACTACGACTTCGCGACCTCGGTCGGCTTCGAGATCGACCGCGTCCGCACCCTGCCGCAGGGCTTGAGCGACCACCTGCCGATCCTCGTGACCGCCCGCCCGGCCGCGGGGGTGCGGCGCACCGTCGAGGTCGCCGAGGTCGAGCCGGGCGCCGCTTGACGGCGGCTACGGCTTGCCCATGCCGAGGTAGGTCCACCCGGCGGCGCGCCACGCTGCGGCATCCCAGCCGTTGCGGCCGTCGACTGCGAGGCGGCCGTCCGTGAGAGCCGACGCGCGCGCCGGGGTCAGGTCATGGCGGTAGAGGTCCCACTCGGTGACGAGCACGAGGGCGTCGGCATCGCGGATCGCCTCGTCGCGATCGGCGACGTACTCGAGCTGTGGATGCCGGCGACGCGCGTTCTCGATGGCCGCGGGGTCAGTCACGACGACGTCGGCGCCGAGGCCCTTGAGACGCACCGCGACCTCGAGCGCGGGGGAATCCCGGACGTCGTCGCTGAACGGCTTGAACGCGGCCCCGAGCACGGCGACGCGGCGTCCGAACGCGGTGCCACCGAGTCCTTTCACCACGAGTTCGACGGCGCGTTCTCGTCGACGCAGATTGATCGCGTCGACCTCGCGCAGAAAGGCCACCGCCTCGCCGCGCCCCAGCTCTTCGGCACGCGCAGAGAACGCGCGGATGTCTTTGGGTAGGCAGCCGCCACCGAACCCGATGCCCGCGCCGAGGTAGCGGCGCCCGATGCGGGAGTCGTAGCCGATCGCGTCGGCGAGCTGGGTGACGTCTGCACCCGACACCTCGGCGATCTCGGCCATCGCGTTTATGAACGAGATCTTCGTCGCGAGAAAGGCGTTGGCCGCCACTTTCACGAGCTCGGCGGTCGCCAGATCGGTGACGATGAGCGGCACGCCGGCAACCACCGCCGGCCGATACACCTCGCTCAGCACATCGATCGCACGGCGGGCCCCCGCGCCGGCCGGTACGCCAACGACGAGACGGTCGGGCTCGAGGGTGTCTTTGACCGCCCACCCTTCGCGCAGAAACTCCGGATTCCAGACGAGCAGAGCGCCCGTGTCACGGATCCGCCCCGACAGCCGAGCGGCTGTGCCGACCGGGACGGTGGACTTTCCGGCGACGACATCGCCGGGCCGCAGCTGCGGGACGAGTGCGTCGACGGCGGACTCGACGTGCGTCAGGTCGGCGGCATCGCTGTTCTGCTGCTGCGGCGTGCCGACGGCGATGAAGTGGACGTCCGCACCATGGGCCGCCGCGACGTCGGTCGTGAACGTCAGGCGACCCGACGCGACGCCGGCGGTGAGCAACTCCGGCAGCCCGGGCTCGAAGAAGGGCGCGATACCCTTCGCCAGCTCCGAGACCTTGGCCGCGTCGACATCGATGCCGACGACCTCGTGCCCGATCGAGGCCATCGCGGCGGCGTGGACTGCTCCCAGGTACCCGCAGCCGATGACCGAGACGCGCATGCGCCCATGGGTACCGCAGCGACGTGGACGGCGGGTTGCCGCGAGCCGAACTCGACGGAGCGCGGTCGCCGCCTCAGCGGGCAACGATCGAGGGGTCGGTGTCGGGCCACTTCTCCACGCCCTGCACGACCCAGAACGCGAAGAACAGCGCGAGCGCGGCGGTCTCGACGACCAGCACGATCGGGGTCTCGGCTGCCGTGGCCTGCGGCAGCACGATCGCGTACGTCACGAGCAGGGCGACGAGACCCGTGGCGATCGCGATGTAGAGCGTGCGGAAGACGGGCGACGGCGGGGGGCCCTGCCGAGGGAAGGCGTTGCGTACCGCGGCTGCGGCGAACAGCCCGAAGAACGCGATGGTCGCGGCGAAGTGGGCGTACTGCAGGAACGTCTCGTGCGCGAGCGCCCACGTCAGCGCCACCACGGCGAGCACGACGAGGGCGATGAGCAGCGACGGCCATACGCCGGCGAGCGACAGCTGCCGCAGCGCGGCCAGCAGCAGGGCCACCAGCACCACCAGTCCACCGACCACGACGTAGACGAACACGCCGTTCGCCGCATCGGGCTCGTACTGCATCGGAAAGCAGCGCTCGACGCCGGGGCAATCGATGAGCACACCCGGCACGGCACCCGGCGCGAGCGTCGTCGGCACGAGGGCGATGAGCGGAGCGAACAGGGCAGCCGCGTCGAACAGCGCGCGTTCGACCCCGCGCCCCGACAGCGCGAAGAGAGCGAGGGATGCCGCCACCAGAGCACCCACGAACACATCGCGTGCGGGGGTGTAGAAGTAGTCGCTGATCGACGTCAGCCAGCCGTATGTCGTCGCCGCCTGGGCCACCGCGAGCAGGATCGCGACGACAGTCCCCGCGACGCCGATCCGCAGGTAGCGGTACGTGCGTTCCAGCGACGTCGTGACGGCGATGTGCGACATGTCGGCCACGATAGCGGGGGCCGCAGACGCGCGCTCACCGGGGTCTCTCATGCGTCGCCGACTAATATGGCACGGTGCGTCCCGATACCCCCGACTCGTCCGCTGTGGGCGGTTCGTCGCGCCGTCAGGCCCGCGAAGCCGCGAACGCTCGGGCCCCGAGCGAGCAGGTGTCGCCGATGGATGCCGCGACCGCCGGCACCCCGCCTCTCGGCGTCCCCGAAGCAGACGCCACCGCCGACCGCGGCAGGCGCAAGCGCCGGGTGTGGCCGTGGGTGCTGTCGGGATCCGTGCTGCTCGTGCTCGTCGTCGCGGGAGTCGTAGGGCTGCAGTTCTGGGGCGAGGTCAAGACGGCGCAGGGCGCGCTCGAGCGCGCGAAGACCGATCTCAAGACGCTGAGCGCCGATCTCAAGACGGGCGACCAGGCCAAGGTACAGGCCACCGCCGACGACATCACGGAGAACGTCAAGACGGCGGCCGGCATCGTCGAGGGACCGCTCTGGCACGTCGCCGCCAAGGCGCCGTTCGTCGGTCAGAATGTCGATGCCGTGCAGCGGGTGACGCGGGCCGTCGACATCCTCGTCGACGAGGCGCTGCCGCCGGGCATGCAGTTCATGTCGGCGCTGGACTTCGACACGCTCACCGTCGAAGGCGGGGGCATCAACCTCGAGCCCTTCCGCCAGGTGCAGGGATCCATCCCGCAGATCGCCGGCGCCTTCGAGAACGCGCAGACCGAGGTCGCGTCGATCGACACGTCGTCGCTGCTTCCGCAGGTCGCCGAGCCGATCGCTCAGATCACCGACCTCATCGCACAGGCCACGCCCGCGCTCGGCATCGCCGAGAAGTACCTGCCGACGCTGCTCGACTTGGCCGGCTCTGGCGGGACGAAGACGTACCTCGTGATCTTCCAGAACAACGCCGAGATCCGCGCCACGGGTGGCAACCCGGCATCGAGCATGATCCTGACGATGACGGACGGCAAGCTCGGGTACGCCGATCAGGCGACGTCGATGACGTTCTACGCCGCCGGCACCCAGGACCACCAGTACGTGCCGCTGCCGGCCGACACGACAAATCTGTACCTGCCGACGTTCACCAAGCATTCGCAGGACTACACGTTCACACCCGACTTCCCCACGACGGCGCAGCTGTTCCAAGGCGTGTGGAACGCCACATCGGGCACCGCGTTCGACGGCGTCATCTCGATCGACCCGGTGGTGCTCGCGCACATGCTCGCGGTTGCCGGCCCGGTCACGCTCGCAGACGGCGAACAGCTCACTGCCGACAACGCTGTCTCGGTGCTGCTGAGCCAGGCCTATGAGCGGTTCCCCACCAACATCGAGTCCGATGTGTTCTTCTCCGACACCGCCAAGCGCGTGTTCGATCACCTGACAACGGCGTCGTGGGACCCGATGAAGATGCTCAACGCGCTGGAGAAGTCCGCCGACGAGCAGCGGATCAATCTGGCATTCGCCAACCCGGACGCGCAGGCGCTCGCCGTCGAGCTCGGTCTCGACGGCGCGCTCGCGACCGACAATTCGACACAGACCCAGGTCGGTATCTACCTGAACAACTCGTCCATCAGCAAGCTCGAGTACCACCTCACGTCGGCGATCACTGCGACCTGTGACGCCACGGCTCGCACGATGACGACCACGATGACTCTGCACAACGGCATCACCCCTGACATCAAGAGCAACTACACGCTCGGCTGGCGCAACAAGTCGTTCGGGCTGCCGCGCACGTCGATGATCCTCGACGTGCTGTTCTTCGCGCCCCCCGGTGCCCAGATCACGCAGACGACGCCGGCGAGCGGCGACGTCCCCAAGTGGGACCGCAGCGGCATCGAAAAGGGCAACACGGCGCTCAGTCGCACCGTGTTCGTACCCAAGGACGACACTGTTACGGTCTCGTTCACCGTCCAACTGCCCGAGGGCGTGCTCGGTCCACTGAACCTTCGTCACACACCCACCGCGCGCGACACGGCCGTGACGATCGACGCCGGCTGCGATGCCCTCTTCTCCGCGAAGCCCTGAGATCAGGTGATCGGGTCCGACGGTGCTCGACTCACGAGCCGAAGTACGCCCGGGCGTCGCGCGTGTAGAGCAGGATGAGGCCGATGATCGGCAGGATCGCGCCGCCCAGCACCGTCCAGAAGCTCTCGCCGGTGAACAGCCCGACGGCCTCGAGGATGATCGTGATCGTGAACACGATGGCGGCGATCGTGCGGGCGCCCGGATTGCCGCGCCACAGACCGACGCCGACCACGAGCGTGATGATGCCGACGATGAGGCTGATCCAGCCGAGGATCGCGGGCCACGTGATGAACAGGCCGAACATGATGGCGAAGATCGATCCGATGATCTGAAAGAAGCCCGACAGCCAGGCGATGATCGCGACCAGCGTCACGCCGAGAGGGCGATTGGGCATGAGCGTTCTCCTTCGTTACACCGTCCCGTTGCCGACGGCCTCGCGTACACGGTAGCGAAGAATCGGCGTGCTACGCGTCGGCGAGTCCGCGCCTGCCCGGCTTGGCCCGCTTGCTGCGCGGCTTCTTGCTGCCGTCGGCGTCGTGGGTGGCGCCGTACGTGTAGGCGCCGTATCCGTAGCTGTCGGGCCCCTTGGTGGGCAGCATCGTGACGACGAGGCCGAGCAGCTGACCGCCGGCGGTCTCGAGGCTGCGGATGGCCCCGGTCAGGTCGTGCTTCTTGGTCTTGCCCGACGCGGCGGCGAGGATCACTCCGCGCGTCTTCTTACTCAGGACCGCGGCGTCCGTCACCAGCAGCAGGGGAGGAGCGTCGATCAGCACGTAGTCGAAGTGCTCCGTGAGCATGGTCAGCACGTGGTCCATCGCCACCGAGCCGAGCAGCTCGCTCGGATTGGGCGGAACCGGGCCCGACGTCAGCACGAAGAAGTTGCCGCGGCCCCACTTCTGCAGCGCGTCGGCGAGCTCGACCCGGCCGATGAGCACGTCGGTGAGCCCGACGCCACCCTCGATGCCCATATAGTCCGCGACGCGGGGGAGCCGCAGGTCGCCGTCGACGAGCGCGACGCGCGCCCCGGTCTCTGAGAGGGCGATCGCGAGGTTTGCCGTCGTGGTGGACTTGCCCTCGCCCGGCCCCGCGCTGGAGACGACGAATGCCCGTGGGCCCCCCTCGATGTTGAGGAACTGCAGGTTGGTGCGCAGCGATCGGAACGACTCGGCGCGCGGGCTGCGCGGGTCGGCATGCACGATCAGCGGTCGCTTCTGTGCGTCGGGGTCGTACGCGATGCCGCCGAGCATCGGCGCGGTGGTGAGCTGCTCGATGTCGTGGACAGTCCGCACGCGGGTGTCGAGCACGCTGCGCAGCACGCCGACGCCGATTCCGACCGCGAGGCCCAGCAGCAGGCCGAGTGCGACGTTGAGCGACGTGTTCGGGCTCGACGGCTTCGCCGGCACCTGGGCGGGCTGCACGGTGGTCACCTGCACTGGGCTCGCGGCATCCGCTGATGACGGCTGCTCGAGCGTCGTCTGCACGGCGTTCGTCAGACTGGCAGCGGTCGCGTCGGCGATGGCGGCGGCCTGCTCGGGATCGGGGTCGGTCGCCGTGATGTCGATCATCACCGTGTTGAGAGGGGCGGACGCCGTCACCTGTGAGCTCAGTTGCGCCACCGTCGTGTCGAGCCCGAGCTCTTCGATGACAGGTTCGAGCACGAGTGCGGTGTCGACGACGTCGACGTAGCTCGCGACGATCTGGCGGGCGAAGGTCGTGCCCTGCACGAGGTCTCCGGTGGCGGCGCCCTCAGAGCGCACCGACACGTACAGCTGCGTCGTCGATTCGTACTCAGGGGTCTTGAGGAAGGAGTAGAACGCACCGGCGAGGGCACCGACGACGGTGAGCACCAGGATGATGATCCAGTTCTTGTGCAGGATCCTGATGTAGTCGCGCAGTTCCACGATGTTGGATTTCCTTCGTCATCGGCCGCGTGCTGGTGCGAGCGACGCCGTCGGCCATTCTCTCATAGCCGATTTCGCGCTCCTGGAAAGTCGCTTACACGCCCGCATGCGTCACTCCATAGGTGTACTGGCCGTACGCGGCGCTGTCGGGGCCTTTGGTCGGGAGCTTCGTCATGATGACCCCCAGCAGCTTGGCGTCGGCAGATTCGATGGCCTTGACCGCGCTCGCCAGCTGTGGCTTGCGAGTGGATCCCGACGCGGCGACGAGGATCGCGCCGGTCGTCAGGCGTGCCATGACGGCGGCATCCGTCACGGCCAGCAGCGGCGGAGCGTCGATGATCACGAAGTCGAAGGCGCGCCGCAGCTCTTCCAGGGTCTGCCACATGGCACGGGAACCGAGCAGTTCGGCGGGGTTCGGCGGCAGCGTGCCCGCCGGCAGCAGGAAGAGCTTGCTGCGTCCCCACGGCTGCATCACGGCCGAGAGCGTGACACGACCGGCAAGAACGTCTGAGAGGCCGACCCCGCCCTCGATGTGAAAGTTGTCGGCCAGTCGCGGCTTGCGCAGATCGGCGTCGATGAGAGCGACCCGCATGCCCGTCTCACCGAGCGTCAGGGCGAGGTTCGCGGCGGTGGTGGACTTGCCTTCGGCCGGTGCCGAACTCGTGATGACGAACGTGGGGGTACCGTCGTCGATGGCGAGAAACTGAACATTGGTGCGCACGCGCCGGAACGCCTCGGCCCGCGGGTCGCGTGGCGCGGCCTGCACGACGAGCGGTCGCTCGGGTGAATCGGGATCGAACGGGATGCCGCCGAGGATCGGCACGTCGACGACCGACTCGACGTCGGCGATCGTGCGAATTCGTGTGTCGAGCACGCTGCGCAGCACGGCCAGCCCGATGCCGACGGCAAGGCCGATGAGCAGGCCGAGCGCGAGATCGAGCCGCAGATTGGGCGAAGACGGTGCTGTCGGAACCTTCGCCGGAGAGATCGACTCAACGCGCACCTTGCTCTCGGCCTCGGTGCCCGTCGGCGCCTCCAGCTCGGTGGTGACGGCGTTGGCGAAGCTGTCGCCGATCGCGTTCGCGAGCTGCGTGGCCTGGCTGGGGTTCTCGTCCGTCACGGTGATCATGATCAGCTGCGTGTTGAGCGGAGTGGATGCCGACACCTGCCCCGCCAGCTGCGACGAGGTCATCTTGAGGCCGAGGTCTTCGATGACCGGATCGAGCACGATGGCTGTGGGGATGACGCGCACATAGCTGGTGACCGCCTGGCGGGCGTAGTTGGTGCTCTGCGCGAGATCCCAGGCGGCCCCGCTGTTGCGCACCGAGACGTACAGCTGGGCCGTCGACTGATACGTCGTGGGCGAAAGAAAGGCCATCGCGGCGCCGACCGAGCCGCCGATGATCGTGCACGCGACGATCAGCAGCCAGCTGCGCCGGATGAGCGCCACGTAGTCTTTCAGCTGCACATGATCCCCCAGTGCTCCACGTCGGCGGCGGTGGCCCCGTTATCCTGGGAGCCGGTGCTCGAAAAGTCGGCGCCGAACAGTACATTCCGATCCTCGCACATCTCGGAACGGCAGCTCATGACCTCGCTCGACAGTCTGTTCGCCCAGGACGCCTCCGCGCCTGCGGTGGACCTCGACGTGACGGCGGAACGCGTCGAGGAGCTGTTCGCCGCACCGCGGGCCACGACGGCTGCTCAGCCCGCGCGCCCGCAGGCTCCGGGCGGCGCGCTGGCGGCGTCTGCAGGCGCCCCCGCAGCCCCTCGGCTCGACGACACCGCGGCGTTGCAGGCTGTCGTGGGCGGACGAGGCAAGGCCATGGCGATGGGCGGCGGCACGGCGGTGCCTCCGACACGCATCCGCCGCACAGGCAACGGCGTCGACGTGCTCAACGTGGTGACCGCGGTGCTGGCGGTGCTGGCACTCGTGGCGGCGACCGCCGTGGCGTGGATCGCGATCTCGTCGTCGACGCCCGAGAAGGACGCACTGCGCACCCTGTCGCAGACCGAGGCGGTGCTCACGAACGAGACCCAGGCCGTCAACGCGGCGATCGGCCGGGTCGCGCAGACCCAGGCCGACGGCATCGCCTTCGCGCAGCAGCTGGAGCTGCCTCTCGCACAGGTGGCCGGCATGACCGACCCGGCCGCGCTCACCGCAGCTCAGCAGGCGAGAGTGGACTACCTGACGGCGGTCGAGGCGGTGGCGGTGCCCGCGACCCTCGACGCCTACGCGACTCCGTCGGTCGACGAGACGTCGTTGTCGTCGATCGGCTCGGCGATCGACGAGGTGTCGGTGCGGTCCGACGACGTCTCGCAGGTGTCGTCCGACGTGGATGAACTGCGCACGCAGCTGTTCTCGCTCAATCGCACGCTGCTGGCCGCTCTCGCGACGTTCTCCGCCACGGTGCCGGCGAGCGCCGCCGACATCGTCGAGGCCAACCCCGACGCTGACGAGTCGTTCCGCGAGGCGGTGACGCAGACGGCGGATGCCGTCGCCGCGAGTGGTCTCAAGACGCCCGAGTCGATCGGCACGCTGCCGGCGTATTCGACGGCGGTGACCGCACTGCGAGACGACCAGGAGCGCGCCGAGGACGCGATCGCCGAGGCCGAGCGGCGAGCCCGCGAGCAGGCGAACAGCGGCGGCTCGGGCGGCGGCGGTGGTGGCACGACCAGCCCGACCGACCCGACGACGCCGACGGATCCCACGACGCCGACCGACCCCACCGACCCGACAACGCCGACCGACCCGACGACACCCACCGACCCCACGGTCCCCGTCGACCCTCCCGGCAACGGCAACGGCGACGGCAACGGCTGACGCCCACGGTCGTCGTCGCTGCCTCGGTCCGCATACGGCTCTTGTTCACTCCACGCTCGCGTTCAAAATGAATGAACGCGGCGATAAAGTGAACAGCCCGCGACTCATCGGCAGGCGAAACCCTCGGGCGGTCCCAGGATTCCGGTCGTTGAGCGAGCGAGGAACGAGCGAGACGAAACGCTCGGGCCGCCGCGCAATCTCGGTCTCAGCGGGCGGTCATCGCGATCGACATGACTCGCACGACCTGGTCGATCGCGGGAACCAGCTGCTGCGCCGAGAGCTGGTACGTGTCCCACGACCGGCGGTACGGGTCGATGACGTCGTCGTCGGCCGGGTCGGCCGGGGGAGCGCTCATGCCGCGCTGTGCGGCCACTGCGGCGACTGCCGCGCGGGCGCGTGCGCGCCCGTCGGCGCCGCCGGTGACGGCTGCCTGCGCGATGTCGAGGTCGGGAGTGTCGGCGGCGAGACGCGCGAACTCGCGCACAGTGAACGCCGAGCGCAGTCGGGCAGGTGAGAGTTCGACCACCTTGCGCCGGTGTTCGCGGCTCATCGCCAGCACGAGGTCAGGCGTACGCAGGTCACCTTCGGTGAGGTACCTCGACCGGTGCTGATCGGCGACTTCTGCCGCAACTCCGAGCGCCACCGCCAGATGCTGCGCCTCGGCCGTCATGGCGGCGCTGTCGAGCCCCTGCGTGCCCGCGCTGTGCACTACAGGCTGGTACGGCGCCAACCGCGTGCGCAGCAGCGCTTCGGCAAGCGGCGACCGGCAGATGTTGCCCGTGCACACGGTGAGAATCTCGAACATGGGTCCGCCCTAACGACTGAGTTGCCAGCCTCGGGTGGTGTACGCCTAACCGGCTAGGCCACTGTACCCGGCGGGGTTTCGGCTGTGCCAATTCCACGAGTCGCGACATGCTTCAGCAATCGTCTGGATGGCGTACCAACCCAATTCCCTCCTCGCCAGAGACGGATCGCAGTACGAGACCGCAACGTCGCCCGGACGCCGCGGAAGCATCCGCCTCGGGACGGGCATACCGGTAGCCGTTTCGAAGGCGGTGATCAGTTCCATGACGCTGACCGGATTGCCTGTCCCCAAGTTGTAGGCGTGAAAACCAACCTTGGCGTTCTCGAGCGCTGCGACATGGCCAGCCGCCAAATCGGAGACATGGATGTAGTCGCGTAGTCCCGTGCCGTCGGGTGTCGGGTAATCGTTGCCGAACACGCCTAGGAATGCAGCGGAACCCGCCGCGACCCGGACGATATACGGCATCAGGTTGTTGGGGATGCCGTCGGGACTCTCTCCAATTAGGCCGCTTGGATCTGCCCCAACAGGATTGAAATACCTGAGAGCCGTGGCGCTCAACTGTGGGTGCGCAACAGTCACATCTCGGATTATGCGCTCGCCGAATTGTTTTGACCACCCGTAGGGGTTGGTTAGATCGACTCCGGTGGGCGACCATTCAGTGAGCGGAAGCGAAGACGGATTTCCGTACACTGTTGCGGAACTTGAAAAGATGACGATCGGAATCGCTTCATCGACGACGACTTTCATCAACGACGTTGTAGCGCCGACGTTCACCGAATAATACTCGAGAGGATCAGCTACGGAGTCGCCTACCGACTTGAGTCCTGCGAGATGTATTACTGCGTCGATCGGCGCGTGCTCGCGCACGGCAGTCAGGAACGCAGCTTCGTCTCTCACATCAACGGAACAGAACGGAATGAAAGCTCCGGTGATGTCTTGTATCCGATCGACGACCGTGCTACTGGAATTGACAAAGTTGTCAACGATCACCACCTCATGGCCCGCTTCGGTGAGGGCGACGGCAGTGTGGGACCCGATGTAGCCAGCACCGCCGGCGAGGAGAACGCGCATGCACCAACCTTACGGTCCGCGTGCATACTGCGGCCCGCAACGAGGGCCGCACGCGACCCTGTGCGGCGATGTTCTAGTGTCGTAGAGGGCAACCGCTCAACCCAACCACTGAAGGCGAGTCGTCGTTGTCGGCGTAGCTTTGCCGGACTTGCTGTGAACAGGAGAACCGATGGCTACATGCCTTGTAACCGGCGGAAATGGGTTTCTCGGGTCCTTCGTGGTTGACCAGCTAGTCTCAAAAGGTCACCGGGTGCGCGTTTTCGACCGATTCTCCGGACCCCAACGCTACGAAGCGCACGGCGTGGAACGGATAGCTGCGGACTATCGAGACGAGCTGTCCATGCGAGCCGCCGTGCGCGGGGCCGATCACGTCTACCATTTTCTGGCGACGACCAACCCAGTCTCCTCGGAACGCGATCCCTTGACCGACCTAGACAACGACGTTCGCCCGACCGTCGACCTTCTACGCATGTGCGTTGAGTATGACGTTCAACACTTTCACTTCGCGTCGACTGGTGGAGCGATCTACGGGACTACAGCACACGCCGCCGTCGATGAGAATCATCCGACGCGTCCCGTTTCTCCATATGGTATTGGCAAGTTGGCTATCGAAGGCTATGTCCGATACTTCAGTCGACTTTCCAGCCTTCGATCTACGGTCTTTCGAATTTCCAACCCATACGGCCCTCGACAGAGTCCATTTCGTCAACAAGGAGTTATTCCGGTGTTTCTTCGGCGGGCTCTCGCGGGGGAGCCGCTCGTTGTATATGGGGATGGAAGCTCCGTACGTGACTACGTCTTCGTTGAGGATGCAGCTGCAATGATCGTAACTGCGAGTCAGGGGAACCCGGAATCTGACGTATACAACATCGGGAGCGGTGTCGGACTCTCGGTCACGGAACTGATTAACCTCATCGCTGAGAAGATTGAGCACGGCGTGGCTGTAGAGTATAGAGATTCGCGCCAAACGGCGGTCGATCGCATCGTGCTCGACACCGGGAGATTCGCTGAGGAGTTTGGTTCCCCCGACAGTCGTGTCCCTTTGAATGAGGGGCTAGAGCGAACCATTTCGCACCTGCACGAATGGACCGAATTGCGTGCCTGACCAATTACGCATATTGCACGTCACCGAAGCAATGGGCGGTGGGATCGTCACATTCATTGCGAGTATTGCGGTGCGTCAGGTCAACACGGGCGCCGCGGTAGCTGTGCTCTATGCGGAGCGCCCTGACACGCCGCCACGCGAGGACCTGCGGGAACGGTTCGGTGATCAGGTGGTCCTGAGGGCTGCGATCTCCGAGAGCGGCGCGTTGAGGAGGCTATCGGAGCTTGCTCGAGAGGTAAGGCGCTCGATCCGCTCGGGCTCGTATGACGTGATCCATTTGCATTCTTCGATCGCTGGGGCAGTGGGGCGCATCGTGGCTGGGGCCGCGCGACGGAGTGGTGTCGTCATCGCCTATTCGCCACATGGATTCGCATTCCTCCGGGAAGATTCGAGCCGGGTAATGCGGCTATCGACCAGGCTAGTCGAGCGAGTTCTCGCGAATCGCGGGACAATGATCCTGACATCAAAGTCAGAACTTGCCCTCGCGAAAGAGGCACTTCACGCTCGAAGGGCTACATATCTGATGTCAGGAGTGCCGAGGGAAAGCATGAAGATGCGGCTGCCCGGACAATCGCGCGGCCAAAAACCAAGAGTTGTCATGCTCGGTCGGATGGCATACCAGAAGGCGCCATGGCGCTTTGCTGCAGTTGCGCGTCGATTGGCGCATGAGGCTGACTTTATCTGGATCGGCGCCGCGGATCCGGTGCACGTGGCTCGCTGGATAGGAGACGCCCCGGTGCAGGTAATTTCTTGGTTGACGCCCGAGAGGTTCTCGCAGGAACTCGAGAATACTGACGTGCTTCTCTTTCCGACATTGTGGGAAGGGATGTCTTTGTCCCTGATACAGGCAATGGGTCGGGGAATCCCGCCAGTTACTACTGACGTCGTGGGGAACCGTGACGCTGTAATCCATCAAGTAAGCGGGTTCATCGCGAGGAACGATGACGAACTTGTTGATTTCACACAATCACTCGTGCGAGACCAGGGATTGCGCGAGCGTGTCGGTGCTCAGGCCTTCTTGCGAGCGGCGACGCATTTCATCGATGATCAGATTGGTATCGAATCGATTGAGCTGTATTCGATCTAGTACGCGACTGAGTTACGACCATGCATCGCGGATCGTCATGTACGGCAGTAAACCGTTGTACGCGCTGACGTGGAAGCAGAAGTAGACCACGGCACCGATCCCGATTAGCCATCTCCATGTCGAGCCGGTGCGGCTTCGAGCCAACTGATTGGCGATGAGAATGATCAGAAACACGCCAAAATACGGTTCGAGTCGCCCGATCACCCATGTTGCGCTGCCGACACCGAGAACGACCACCGATGCGGTTACATACGCAAGGTGGCGGGAATCTTGTTTATCCCGTGGCATGCTCAGCGAAAGCGCGATGAGAATTATGCGCACCGCGAGTACTAAAACAGTGCCGATGCCTGCGGCTTCTGCTTGGAGGTAGCCTTCGTAACGGTCACTCAGTGATGCCATAATGCTCGACGAGGCCGGCGAGGTTAGGAAGGCAATACCGAGTGGAACTCCCAGTCCGATCACCATAATGGTTGTAACGGCGCGCGGTCTCCAGAACGCGAGACCGAACTGCGCGACGATCGCAATGATGGCTGAAGTATGAAATGTTACTGCTAGGGCGGAAAGGAGTATCCATACGATCTTGCGGTCGTGCCGATACGTATCGGCGAGTAGCAGGAAAGCTACTGCAATCGACTGTCGCATGGCGTTGAACGATGTCGTGTAATAGCAGAAGAAGATATAGAGGAAGATCGAGTACGCAGGATCGACGCTTGATCGACGAATCGCGAGAAGCGTTGGGATGACCGTTAGCGCAGCCGCCATTGCGAAGGCTAAATACGGCTGCTCGGAGAACTGCCGGGCGACGAACATTAATGCGACAAAGCCAACTTCCTGCGGGCTCGTGGCGATCGAATCTCCCAACGATCCCGGGTCCACGCGGCCGTAGAGAATCGAATAGAGCGCGTAGTCCGTTCCAATGCCGTATCGCATCGCGCTAAACGTAATCAGGATGACGCCCACGATGATCCATGCGAATGCGCCCAGGCGAGACTTCGACCCAGCGCTCTTCGCTCCTTCGGCCAGGCCTTGTGCGCCGGGCGCGGACGTCGGAGCCGATGGTCCGACGACGGCTGCCGCGACGGGAACCGCCCGTAGCGCTTGAGCGACGCCGGCGACTGCCGCGACAGTGAGGCTGAGGACGAGATAGGGCAACAGGTCGAGGATCGTCTGCGCTGAGAAGTTGCTTGGCATGCGTGGGAAACAGATCTGATCGGGTGATGCGTCGTCTCGCCAGTCGGATGTGACTGGCTGACTGGGCGATGAGGCGTCAGGTGTCGAGGCTCGTCGAATAGTCGGTCGTGCTATCCGGTAGTCTAGGTTGTGGAATCGCAGCAGCAGACAGGAGCCGGTGGAGATGCCAAAGTCACCGCTGGTGACGATCGGGTTGCCGGTCACGGACAACGTGGCGTGGGTTGAAGAAGCGGTGCGGTCAGTCTTCGCGCAGACCGAGACATCTTGGGAACTGGTCATCGTCGGGGATGGTGCGGACGAAGATGTTGAGCGCCGGCTTGAGTTGATCCAGGATGATCGGGTGCGGTTCGTCCGCCACCAAGAGCGACGCGGCCTCCCATCTCGTTTAAACGAGATTGTCGAACTCGCCCGCGGAAGGTTCATCGCGCGAATGGACGGCGACGATGTGATGCACCCGGAGCGGTTGCGTTCGCAGTTGAGCTTTCTGGAACAGGCGTCCTCGCCCATCGATGTTCTGGGTACGGGCAGTTACCTGGTCGACGACCGGGGTGAGGTGTGCGGCGACTACAGAGAGCCCGCGCTCCCGGATCGAATTTCCGGGTACCTACGGAGTGGTGTATTTTCGCACCCCACAGTGATCATGCGGCGGGAATGGGCCGAGGCAAACCCCTATGACTCGACACAAGTGCGGACCGAGGACAAGGAGCTTTGGATGCGAACCGCGAGTTCGAGTCGGTTCGCGAAGATCCCCGAGCGGTTGCTCTTCTGTCGAGTCCCTGTAGCGCTTTCAAGATCCAAGCAGGCGTTGACCGCGCAGCGCGACCGCAAGCTCATCCGAGAGCTGGGTCCGAGCATCGCCTCTCCCGGTCAAGTACGCGCAGCTCTGGTGAAGTCGAAGTCGAAAGAGATCATCTTCGGGGCAATGTCCACCACCGGCATGGTACGGATGGCACACCGCCGCAAGTACCTACCGCTCGGAAGTGTCGAGCTCACCGTCGCGCGCGAGTCTTTGGCGCTCGCGAAGAGCCATCCTGTGCCAGGTTGGCGGGACGAACACTGAAGCCGAGTATCCAGCCTCCCAGGGCGGATTCATGAGCGCCGTCTGGTCGATACTGGAAAGGTCGTTGCCGCGCGTCTCAGCTGCCGTCGTAATGGTACTGTTCGCGGCGGTATCCACGCCGCAGATCGTCGGAATATATTCCGTCCTCGTGATCCTGACGACGGGTCTTCAGAGTGCGTTTGAGCTACCGATACGCCAGTACGCGGTCGGACTCATAGAGTCCCGTTTGGGGATGCGTTGGTTGCGGAGGTATCAGCTCACTTACGCACTGATAGGCGCTGCGGCCATCCTGGGAATGGTCCTGCTGCTCTTTCGAACCTCGCCGGCAGACGTTCCCCCGACGCAGATCCTCGTTATGGGACTCATGGCCATCGTGCCCGTGTTGAACGCGGCGGGCACGGCTGCGGTTGCACGTCTCCAAATGGCAAATCGATGGCGCTTCCTCGCCGGTATCCAGCTTGTTGCCCTCGCATGTGGCATGGCTGTCGCGGTTCCGGCGCTCTTGTGGACGCACGGATCCCTGGGGCCCGTTCTGCTCGCGGTCGTGTCGGAAGCCGTGACTACCGTCGTCGTCGTCTTTGCGGCAGGGCGCGTCGCGTCGCAAATCAGGACCTTGAGCGATCCATTTATTCCGTCGCGACCCGAGTACCTAGCCGTAGTTGTGACGTCGCTGTCGGTGTGGATTCAGGGGAATCTCGATCGTTTGTTGATTGCGGCTTTTGCGGGCGCGGCTGCCCTCGGGCTGTATTCATTCGCGTGGGCTGTTGCGCGAAGCTTCACTGATGCGAGCGCGGCGGGACTGATCAACCTGTTGCGTCCACGGTTGATCACCGTTGCGAAGGACGCGCGGTCCGGGGTCCTCAGCGCTCTCGCACGCCCCGCGATCCCGCTCGTGGGATTGGCATCGCTCACGATTGCGATCGGTGCCGTCATCGTGATCCCCCTGATTCTGAGTGCTGACTGGCTCCCGGTTCTTTCGGTTGTGCCTCTGATTTCGTTGGTCGCGATGCCAGCGGTCTACGAAGCCCTCACGCAGACGTACTTGATTGTGGACGGCCGCGCGAAGAGTCTCTACGTCGTCCGCGCGGTCGCTATTGGACTGACGATCCCTGTGGGGTTGGCGGCAATCGTCAGTCTTCAACTCGCGGCCATCGTGCTCTTCGTGCGGCAGATCGTGACGCTGGTTCTCACGTTGAGAATCGCTCGGCTCCGACCCGAAGCTGGACTCTTGCTCAGATCGGGCGTAGTGCTGCTGCTGCAGTTGTCACTCGCGCTTGGTGCGTTCCTCTTGTATTCGTGACAAGAATGGCTCGACGTTGTACATGAGTCGCTCGGCGATTGGAATTGGGTTGGCGACCGACACTCGCTGAACGGCGAGTTCAATGAAGACCTTCTCTGGCTGCGTCCAAACAAGCTCGGCCGCGAACACATTTCCGCTGACACCGAAGTGAGCTGATGCACCTTCAAGCTTGCGGCGGTAATACTCGTCGAAGTAGATCCCGATCGCGGGGCGGCCCACGCCCAACGCAAAGACCAGGGGGTGATAACGAGTAGAAACGATTCCGCGCGACCGGGAGAGGATTGATGCCACAACCGTGGCGTCGCTTCGACCGACATGGACATGACAGCGCGAACGCAGGGCCGAGGGTAGTCTCGAGATCACGCTTTGCGCGAGCGTGCGATCGTCGCTATGGCGAGCGCCGGTCATGTTTGGTACAAAGACCATGGGTAGATTGTGGCGGTTCGCGGTCTGGACCAACGCCTTCGCGAGTCGCTGAAGCAGCCAACGCCGGCGAAATGCCAGTGGCTCATGTAGGTGAAGCGATACCGCGACGAATCCTTCCCGAACACCCCATTGCCCGATCAACTCATCGGCCACTTCAAGTGAAGCTGCTGTTGGCGACATAGCGGAAGCCCAGTCCGGCGTGACCTCCAAAAGCCGCGGACTCGAACCGAGATCGCGAACATAAGCAGCGGAGAGAGAGTCGCGCACCCCGACATAGTCGAGCTCATCGAGCAGAGATTTGAGCGCGACCCGATTGGTGTGGCGCTTGACCGGTCCGACCCCCTGTCCTACTGCGAGAGTCGGTTTACCCAGTGAAGATGCCCATCCCGCCAATAGTCGCCAACTGTGGATACCCTGCACGTCGTACTGGTCGGTCATCGCACCAGCACCACTGATGATGAGTGCATCCGACGATGCAATCGCGTGGTGCCACTGCATTTCCAGAGGCGTGCGCGGTCCAAGTTCAAGCCGATTGGCTACCAGTCGAGCGACGCGCTTCGAACGGCCAAGCCGAGACAGGCCGCGAAGCGTAACGCTTGTCTTTGCCAATTCAGACAGGCGGGGAAAACGTGCGTGATCGATCTTCATCTCTTCCGCAAGCGTAGGTATGACGGCTACGTCCGCGAAAGGGGGCGTCCACCCGGCTGGCCCATCGGTTGTCACATGCGAGTCTGGGAAGCGATCGCGGATCAGTGCGACAAGCGACTCCCACATGCACTCGTCACCCAGATTTCTCGAACCGTTGGCGCTGCCGAGTACGACGAGCCGAAGTGTCACTATCTATCGAGCCTTCCGCTCAAAGGGTTGCCAGTATTCAAATTTTGTGCGTGCGGTGGTCAGTAGGCGCCGTCTTTGGCGACCACGGCCTTCAAGGTCCGCCAGATGATGACGAGGTCGGTCGTGATGGACCAGTTCTCTACGTAGTACAGGTCGAGGCGGACGCTGTCTTCCCAGGATAGGTCGCTGCGGCCACTGACCTGCCACAAGCCCGTAATGCCGGGCTTTACCAGGAGACGGCGGTGCACCCACTCCTCGTATGCCTCGACCTCGCTCGCGAGCGGGGGACGTGGGCCTACCAGCGACATGTCGCCCTTGAGCACATTCCAGAGCTGGGGGAGCTCGTCGATGCTGTAGCGGCGGAGAAAGCGACCCACACGAGTGATGCGAGGGTCGTTGCGCATCTTGAAGAGCACGCCGTTGCCCTCGGAGGCGTCGAGTAGCGAAGAGAGTTGCTGCTCGGCATCCACGACCATCGTGCGGAACTTGAGCATGCGGAACGGGGCGCCCTGCAGACCCACTCGCTCTTGCCGGAAGAAGGCGGGACCGGAGCTGGTCGTGCGGATGATGATCGTGACGACCAGGAACACCGGCGACAGCAGCAGCAGGCCGATTGCGCTGAACAGCACGTCAGATGCTCGCTTGAGCGCGAGGCGGGTTCCGGTGAACTCCGGGTAGTCGACGTGGATGAGAGGGAGTCCCGCCACAGGCGTCGAGTGGATGCGGGGGCCGGCGATGTCGGTCAGCGCTGGCGCGACGATCAGATCGGCATGGCGCTCTTCGAGGCCCCAGCCCAACTGGCGCAGTTGCTGAGGATGGAGGGTGTGGTTGCCGGTGATGATCACCGTGTCGGCGCGCGCGGTGTCAACATGATCGAGCAAATGATCCCAGTCTCCGAGCACCGGAACGCCGGAGGTGAGGTCGTGAGCGGTGCTGCCGTGTTCTGTCACGGCACCGACGATCTTCAGGCCGCATCCCGGGTCCCGTTGGATCTGCTGGGCCACATGGAGCGAGCTGGTGCGGTCGCCGACGAGTACCGCGTGGTTGAGCAGGCGCCCGAGACGACGACGGCTGATAAGCCACTTGCGCCAGAGCCAACGGCTGAGCAGTAGAAGGATCCAGCCGAGGGGGAGCGCGATCAGCAGGTAGGCGCGCCCGATCTGCGCCTGCAGCGCGAACGCGACGATCGCGAAGAGCCCGAAGAACCCGAAAGTCGCGTTCGAGACCCGCTTGTACTCGATCATGCCGGTGCCGATGATCTTGTAGTCGCGTGAGCCGAAGAGCCGGAGCGACAGCGCCCAGCCGATCACCATGACGATCGACACGAACGTGTAGGCGACGGCGAGATACTCGTCACGGATGCCCGGGATCACGAGCTTCGACCCCTGGAAGAAGCCGAAGCGGATGTATTGCGCCGTGGCGACGGCGATCGCGATCACCAGGGTGTCGGTGATCGACAGCAGGCCGGCGAACAGCCGCTGCCAGCGGCGGACGCGGGCAGCGGGGGTCGCGAAGACGCGGGGGAGTGGAGGGGGCGTCAGGCCGTCCAGACGAGGACGGTTCGCTGAAGCCGGGCGTTCGTCGATCGCCATCTCAGCGCCGCGTTGCCGTGAAGAAGCCCCGAATCACAAACCCGTCCCCTGCCCATCATGTGGATCCCCGCCACGAGGAGAGCGATTGCCTCGATGGCCGGTCACAGAATACCAGCCGGTCAGGGGGAAGAATGGCTTCAGCGCGCGGCAACGCCCGAGCGCACTGGCTCGCGCCGCCACAACGGTTTGGATGCGGCATCCACTTCGCGTACTATTGATCTTTGGTGTTCGGCTCAGCTGACCCGGCACCGCGAACGTGAGCCCTCCACTGGCGTGTTCTGGCCCTTCGACAATCTCAGGGACCTACCGGAACCACCCCGGAGTGGGATTCACGAACCTCTCCGTTCGAATCAAGAAAGCAGCACTACTGTGACGCGCACTTACACCCCCAAGGCTGGCGAAGCCCAGCGCGAGTGGCTGGTCATCGACGCTACCGACGTCGTCCTCGGCCGTCTCGCCTCGCACGCCGCCGCGCTCCTGCGTGGCAAGCACAAGCCGACGTTCGCCCCCCACATCGACCAGGGCGACTTCGTCATCATCATCAACGCCGAGAAGGTGGCCCTCACCGGCCAGAAGCTCGAGCAGAAGAAGGCCTACCGCCACTCGGGCTACCCGGGCGGCCTCAAGGCTGTCACGTACTCGGAGCTCCTCGAGAAGAACCCCGTGCGCGCCGTCGAGAAGGCCGTCCGCGGCATGCTCCCGAAGAACTCGCTCGGTGCCGCCCAGCTGTCGAAGCTGAAGGTGTACCGCGGTGCAGAGCACCCGCACGCCGCGCAGAAGCCCACCGCGTACGTTTTCGACCAGGTCGCCCAGTAAGCGCCGCACAGAACAGGACACACTGATGGCGAACATCGAAGAGAACCCCACGAGCTACTCCACCGAGTCCCAGGTCGACGAGACCGTCGTCGCCGCCGAGCGCCCCGTGCTCTCGGTCTCGGGCGCGGCCGTCGGTCGCCGCAAGCAGGCCATCGCCCGCGTGCGCGTCATCCCGGGCTCGGGCACCATCACGGTCAACGGCCGTGCGTTCGAGGACTACTTCCCGAACAAGCTCCACCAGCAGCTCATCACCGACCCCTTCACGGTGCTCAACCTCACGGGTGCGTACGACGTCATCGTCCGCATCTCGGGTGGTGGCCCCTCGGGCCAGGCCGGCGCGCTGCGCCTCGGCATCGCCCGTGCGCTGAACGAGATCGACGTCGAGAACAACCGCCCGACCCTCAAGAAGGCCGGCTTCCTCTCGCGCGACGCCCGCGTCATCGAGCGCAAGAAGGCCGGTCTCAAGAAGGCCCGCAAGGCTCCGCAGTACTCGAAGCGCTGATCGGCTTCACCTCCGCATGCCGATCTTTGGCACGGATGGCGTGAGGGGGCTGGCCAACGGCCCCCTCACCGCCGATCTCGCACTGTCCCTGGCCCAGGCGACCGCTGTCGTCCTGGGCCAGGGCCGTTCTGCCGAGGCGCGTCGCGCCGCCGGCAAGCGCCTCACGGCGGTCGTCGCACGCGATCCGCGTGTGTCGGGGGAGTTCCTCTCCGCCGCGGTCGAGGCGGGACTGGCCTCGTCGGGCGTCGACGTCTTCGACGCCGGCGTGCTGCCGACTCCTGCCGCGGCGTTCCTCATCGCCGACATGGACGCCGACTTCGGCGTCATGGTCTCGGCGTCCCACAATCCCGCTCCCGACAACGGCATCAAGATCTTCGCGCGAGGCGGCGTGAAGCTGCCCGATGTCGTCGAGGAGCGCATCGAGTCCGCCATGTCGGGCGAGAAGCTGATGCCGACGGGCGCCGCTGTCGGACGCATCCGTCGCTTCGCCGACGCCGAGGACCGTTACGTCGTGCACCTGCTCGGCTCGCTGCCCTACCGGCTGGACGGCCTGCACGTGGTCATCGACTGCGCGCACGGTGCGGCATCCGGGGTCTCTCCCGAGACGTTCCGCGACGCCGGCGCACGGGTCACCGTCATCGGCGCCGATCCTGACGGGCTCAACATCAACGACGGCGTGGGCTCGACGCACCTCGACGTGCTCGCCGAGGCCGTCGTCACGCACGGCGCCGACGTGGGCATCGCGCACGACGGCGACGCCGACCGGTGCCTCGCTATCGACGCCGACGGCGACATCGTCGACGGCGACCAGATCATGGCGATCCTGGCCGTGTCGATGAAGTCCCGCGGCCGCCTGAAGGACGACACGCTCGTCGCCACCGTCATGAGCAACCTCGGTCTGCACCGAGCGATGGCCGAGCACGGCATCCACGTCGAGACGACCGCGGTCGGCGACCGCTACGTGCTCGAGCGCATGAACGAGGGCGGATTCTCGCTCGGTGGCGAGCAGTCCGGCCACGTCATCATGAGCGACTTCGCGACGACCGGCGACGGCCTGCTGACCGGCCTGCACCTGGTGGCCGAGATGGCTCGCACCGGGCGCTCTCTGGCGGACCTGGCGTCGGTCATGACGGTGTACCCGCAGGTGCTCATCAACGTGAAGGGCGTGGACCGCACGCTCGCCGGAACCGACGAGGCGGTTCAGGATGCCGTCGCCCGCGCCACCGCGGCGCTCGGTGTGTCGGGCCGGGTGCTGCTGCGCCCGTCGGGCACCGAGCAGCT
>Ga0160432_100420_pt1 | contig 29461 bp, 29 predicted proteins | sample HID1971M_E0MG_FD_108250 | JGI IMG/M metagenome (GOLD analysis project Ga0160432, IMG submission 108250) | Enriched millipede-associated microbial communities from UW Madison campus, WI, USA - HID1971M_E0 MG | ecosystem: Host-associated > Arthropoda: Insects > Digestive system > Unclassified ... | reverse complement strand
GTGTCAGTCGACATCAATGTGGATGACCCACCATCGCCAGCAGGCTAGCTCCCACAGGGGATCTCATTCCACATCTGGATCTACGTCGGTCCAAATGCCTATGGGCAAATTCAATCACAGCGCTCTATGATTGAACCCCATGACCACCTCCGCTCCGATCCGCCAACCCTGCCCGCCCGGTGCCTGCGACTGCGGGCGTGACCCGCTGCTGGAAACACCCGGCGCGGACCTGCGCATCCTGTTTTTGACCCGCACCGAAGAAAAACGCCTGGTCGACCGCCTGGAAAACCTGCAAAGCCTCCAGGACCTCGAGCACCTGCAACGGCGGATGTTCGAGCAGTTGGGCATCCGCGTGGACATCGTGCCCAGCTTCAACGAAGTGCGGACCATGCGCGGCATCGGCATCCAGGTCGGTGAACTGCCGGGGCTGTGCCGCAAGACCCGCGCCTCGATCCCGGCCGCGATTCGTCGCGCCATGGAAAAACGCCCGGAAATCGCCTACGACCTGCTCAACGCCAACGACCTGTTGCGCGATACCTGACACCCCGAACAAGATCGACGGTCGTACGTGAAGTGCGCGGCGCTGCTATGCCTTCTCAAGGGAGCAAGCGTTTCAGGCCAGGCAGGATGACCCTGGCAAGGCAAACGTGACCGTGGTCCCGGCGCCAACCCGGTGCGCGCAGACACACAGGTGCCAATCCCTGGAAGGAGGTGGCAGATGTTATTCATCGTCAGCTGGAAAATCAGTACGGCCAATCGCAACAGTACGATCGAGCGCTTTCTCAAGACCGGCGGCGCGCCACCGGACGGCGTCAAGATGCTCGGGCGCTGGCACGCCGTCGGCGGCGCGGCCGGTTTTGGCATTGCAGAGGCCAACGACGCGGTACCGATCCAGCAGTGGGTACTGCAATGGAGCGACCTGATGACCATGAAGGTCCAGGCGGCACTGACCGACGAACAGGTGGCGCCTCTACTGGCAGCCACTGCCGGCAGGTAATGGCATCGAGGCGGCGAGGCAATCTCGCCGCCTTGACTCGGGGAGGCTGGAGCTGGCGGTTTAACTTACCCAATGACTGGATTTTTCAGCATAAATACCTACGCTCTTTCGCGAGTGATCCAAAATCCTGGGGCCGTCACGGGAATTCTTCCAGGGGATTAACGCCAGTACATCATGGTCATTTGCGCAGGTGATCCCATGCAGGTAAAAACATCCGCCCTGCCCGCCGTCACCCTGTTAGCACTGTGCTGCCAGCAGGCCTACGCCGGCGGCATCATGCTTTACGAAATCGGCACCGATAACGCAGGCCTGGCCAACGCCGGTGCCGCTGCCCGAGCCCAGGGTCCCTCGACGATCGCCAGCAATCCGGCGGGCATGAGCTATCTGCCGGGCACGCAAATCACCGGTGGCTTGCAGGTGCTCTACGGTAACCTGGAGTTCAATCGCGACGGCGACACCAATGTCCCGGGCAGTGGCAGTGGTAACGCCCTCGATCCGATTCCCGGCGGCAGCTTCTTCATCACCCATGAACTGGACGACCACTGGAGCATCGGCTTTGGCCAGTACGCCGACTTTGGCCTGGCGGTCAATTACGACAACGATTGGTCCGGGCGCTACTTCTCGCAGAACGCCAGCCTCGGTGGTCTGTCTCTGGTGCCAAGCGTGGCTTACCGCTTCAACGAGCAATGGTCGGTAGGCGTCGGCGTCAAGGCCATGTACGGCATGCTGCAGGCACAGACCGCCATCGACCGCTCGCCATTCGGCTTCACCGATCGCGGCGACGGCCAGTTCAAGTACAAGGACGAGGATTGGGGTTTTGGCGCGAACGTGGGGGTGATCTACGCCCCGCAAACCGGCACGCGAATTGGCCTGACCTACACCAGCAAGGTCGATCTGGACTTCGAAGACGGGCTGGACATCAAAGGCAATGGCCCGGCATTGGACAGGCTCAATGGCCTGAACACCCAGCTCGATCTGACGGTGCCACAAACCGTGACCCTGAGCCTTTTCCAGCAACTGGATCGGCAGTGGGCCCTGCTCGCCTCGGTCAACTGGCAGGACTGGTCGGAGTTCGGCGAGGTCGGCGTGCAGGTCGACACCACGTCCATCGATGCGCGCTCGACTACAATCGATGCCAACTACAAGGACACCTGGCAACTGGCGCTCGGCGCGCAGTACCAGGCCACGCCGCAACTGCTGTGGAACGTCGGCGTGGCATACGACAGCAGTCCCGTTTCGGACAGCGACCGCACGTTGACCGTGCCAATGGCCGAATCCTGGCGCATTGCCACAGGAGCCACCTATGCTGTGAACAAGGACACCGACGTCAACGTCAGTTGGGCCATGGTCTATCTTGGGGATATGCCGGTAGACCAGACCAAATCCACGTCGGGCAATCGAGTTTCCGGTCAGTTCGACACTGCCTGGATTTCGGCCCTGACCGGCAACATGACCTGGCGTTTCTGATAGTTAAAAAAAAGAACGATTTTAACCAAGGAGTAAACAGCACTATGAACCTGACCCGCAAATTGCTTGTCGGCACTGCCCTGGCCGGGCTCATGCTCGGCGGTTGTACGTCGAAAGTCACCGAGAAGGAGCAGTACTCCGGCTACCTGTCCACCTACAACAACCTGCAGGAAGTCGAGACGCCCAGCGGCGGTACAGCGATGCGTTGGGTGAGCCCGTCATTCAACCCGAATGCCTATGACACCGTGGCCTTCACCCGTCTGGAAATGTACCCGGCGCCCAAGCCCAATGAGCGGGTCAACCAGCAGACGCTGAGCGAAATCCAGAACTACATGACCAACAAGGCCAAGACCACGCTGGGGCAGAAGTACCGGGTCGTTTCCAGCCCGGCCGCCGCGCCGGCCGGTTCGAAGACCCTGGTCATGCGTGCAGCGATCACCGGGGTCAGTGCCTCTCCCGAAGGCATGCACTGGTATGAAGTGGTGCCTATCGCAGCGGTCGTGGGCGGTGTGTCCGCAGCGACCGGTATCCGCGATGAAAACACCGAATTGTATATCGAGGCCGAGTTCATCGACGCCAAGAACAATCAGTCCGTAGGCCGGGTCGTGCGCAAGGTCTTTGGCACCACGCTGGAAAATGACAAACAGAAAATCACCGCCCAGGATTTCAAGACGGCGATCGACAAGTTGGGTAGCGACTTCCAGGCGTTCATCAATAAATAACCCGCGGCCTTTGTAGGAGCTGCCGCAGGCTGCGATCTTTTGATTTTGATTTTGATTTTTAAGATCAAGATCAAAAGATCGCAGCCTGCGGCAGCTCCTACAGGGGTGTACAGGGGTATCAGTTTTTTTTCATCCCAACCCGCCGGCGCATCTCCGCAGTAATCGTCTGCCGGGTTTTCTTCAGGTCCGCCCAAGGCTCATCGCCCACTTCGGCCAGGCGTTCATGCGCGTTGTGAATGTTCCATTGGTTGCCGCCCTTGAGCTCTTCCACCTCTTCACGAAAGATCGGCATCGACACCGGCAACCCTTCGCGGGTACGCACGGCGTAGGCGCAGATGGTGGTCGCGCCCAACCCGTTGCGCAGGTAATCGATGAAGATCCGCCCCACCCGGTTCTTCGGCCCCGACACCGCGGAAAAACGCTCCGGCAGCATTTTGGCCATGTGGCTGACAATCGCATGGCTGAAGTCCTTGACCTCATCCCAGCCGAGCTTGCGGGTCAGTGGCACCACCAGGTGAATGCCCTTGCCGCCGCTGGTCTTGAGGAACGCCTTGAGCCCCAGTTCATCGAGCACCGTCAGGGTCAACTGGGTGGCCTCGACCATGCGTTTCCACGGCAGCGCCGGGTCCGGGTCGAGGTCGAGGACGAAGCGGTCGGGTTTGTCGAGGTGGTCCGAGGTGGCGTTCCAGGTGTGGAGCTCGACGGTGCTCATCTGCACCGCGCCGATCAAGGCTTCGGCGTTGTTGATGACCATCATCGGCTGGCCTGTGAGTTTCTGGTCGAGGGTGGTGATGCCGGGGATCGCCAGACGCTCGGCGTTTTTCTGGAAAAACAGTTCGCCGGCGATGCCGTCCGGTGCCCGTACCAAGGCCACAGGGCGGTCCTCGAGCTGCGGCAGAATCCACTCGGCGACGCTGGCGTAATACTCCGCCAGTTGCACTTTGGTCGCGCCACTGCTGGCGTCGATGACCCGGTCCGGGTGGGTGATGCGCACCTTGCCCTGGTCAAGGCCGATCTGCGACGGCGCGGGTTCGGCTTTCTTCTTCGCGGCGGATGCCTTGTCGGGGGAAGGCTTGGCGGCGGCGGTTTTTTTCCCAGGGGCAGTTTTCACGGCAGTCGGACGCTCCTCGGTGATGTCTTTGGCAGGTTTGTCGTTACGCAGGCCATGGAACACCGCATGGCGCACCGAACCGTCCTTGGTCATTTCGGCAAAGGCCACTTCCGCCAGCAGGCTGGGTTTGAGCCAGTGCACGGCCTTGAACTCGGCACCGCTGGGCGGGTTGACCACAGCGGGTTTCTTTGTCTTCAGGGGTTTGAGTTGTTCATGGATGCTGTTGAGGGTCGCCTCGGTAAACCCGGTGCCGACCTTGCCGGCGTAGCGCAACTCACCGCTGTCCTTGTCATGCAACCCCAGGAGCAGTGCACCGAAGGCACTGCGTGAACCTTTGGGGTCGGTGAAGCCGACGATGACGAATTCCTGCCGATGCTTGCACTTGAGCTTGACCCAGTCACTGCTGCGCCTTGAGACATAGGGTGAACCCAGGCGTTTGCCGATCAGGCCTTCCATTTGCATCTGGCAGGCGCTGTTGAGCAAAGCCTCCGGGTCTTCACCGAAGGACTCGGAGAAGCGCAGCAACGGGTCCTTGCTGGTCTTGAGCACCGTCGAAAGCGCAGCCCGGCGTTCCTCGACGGGCACCTCGCGCAGGTCCACGCCATTGAGATAGGGCATATCGAACAGGTAGTAGAGAATGTTGCCACTGCGCCCGGCCTCAAAGGCGTTTTGCAAGGCCTGGAAGTCCGGCACGCCCTGCTCGTCGGCCACCACCATTTCGCCGTCGAGCCAGGCCGATTCCAGGCCCAGGCCGGCCAGCGCCTTGGCCTGGCCGGGCAGCTTGTGGGTCCAGTCGTGGCCGTTGCGGGTGAAGAGCTTGACCTCGTCGTGGTCGATGCGCGCCATGATCCGGTAGCCGTCGAACTTGACCTCATAACTCCACTGGCCACCCGGGGCCTTTTCCACCAGCGTCGCCAGTTCCGGTTTGATCTGGTCCGGCAGCTTGGCCTTGTGTGCGCCTGTCAGGGGTGCGGATTTTTCCTTGCGCGGCTCTTTATGCCTTGGCGCAGCGGGCTGCTTGACGGCCTTGGGTTTGGCCGCCTTGGGTGTTTTGGCAATGAGGGTCCGTTCGCTGAGCACGCTGTCGGGCTCGGCGGCCACCACGTCGTAATCGCTTTGCGGCCGGGCGGCACCGTCCTGATGCTTGATCAGGAACCACTGCTCCTGCTTGCCCGGCATGTGCGTGCGCACCAGGTTCCACAGTCCGGCGAGCTTCTCGCCTTGCAGTTCGAACTTGAGCCGGCCCTTGGCGTAGGCCTTGGCCGGATCCTCCTGGGGAATCCACACGCCTCGGTCCCAGACGATGACATCACCGGCACCGTAGTGACCTTCGGGGATGCTACCTTCAAAGGTAGCGTAATCCAGCGGATGGTCTTCGACATGCACCGCCAGGCGCTTGACCTTGGGGTCCAGCGACGGTCCCTTGGGCACCGCCCAGCTTTTGAGCGTACCGTCGAGCTCCAGCCTGAAGTCGTAATGCAACCGGGTTGCATCGTGCTTCTGGATGCAGAAAAGCAGCGCATGGGCCTTGCCCTTTCGACCGCGAGACCTGGAAACACCGGAAGGCTCGGGGCTTTTGTCGAAGTCCCGCATGTCGTTGTATTTTTCGAGCGGCTTGTCCATGGCGCCTCCGCCGGGTTCATGACTTGAGTCAAACCGTTATTGTCATGAGACCCCGGATGAGTGCGCGAAGGTTCAGTCCTTTTTCGCTGGAGATTTGCCATGCTGGCAGTCACGCTGATCAATACGCTGGTGGTCATCATCACCGTGGTGATCCATTACGAATGTTTGCTGCGCATGAATGACTGGCTGCCACGGCTCAAGTTGTGGAGCCGCTTCAGAATTGTCGTCGGGGTATTCGGCGCCCTCCTGGCCCACGCGATAGAGGTCTGGTGCTTTGCCCTGGTCTATTACCTGATGGTGCATTCCGGCAAATGGGGCAGCCTGACAGGCAACTTCGACGGCTCGCTGATGGACTGCGTCTACTTCTCCTTCACCACGTACACGACGATCGGCTTCGGCGATATTTCGCCTGTCGGCGACCTCAAGTACTTGACCGGTCTGCAAGCCCTTACCGGGCTGGTGCTCATCTCATGGACCGCGTCCTTTCTGTTCCTGGAAATGCAGAAGTACTGGAAGGGCAAATAAGCCTACAATCGGCAGGTGCCGTCTCATCTGCGGAGAGTAATCATGCGCACGGTCCATGTCCTCCAGGCCCCACCGGCATCGGTCAATGTCGTGGGCGAAACGATCACTGTCCTGGCCGGCGGCGATCTGAGCAAACCCTTTGAAATGCATATCCAGGAAGGCGTGCAAGGTGGCGGCCCGCCCCCGCACTTTCACCCGTGGGACGAGGCGTTCTATGTGGTGGAGGGGCAGGTCGAAGTGACCGTCGAAGGCACATCCAGCATCGTCTCGGCCGGGGGCTATGTGCACATTCCTGCCGGGGCGATCCATGCCTACAAGAACGTCAGTCCCACTGCAAAGATGATCGGGGTGGTCTCCGACCCGCGGGGTGGGCAGTTTTTTACCGCGATGGATCAGTTCAAGGTCCCCGAGGACCTGCCGCGGATATTCGAGGTGGCCGAGCGTTTTGGCGTGACGTTCCTGGTGCCAACCCCCCCGAATTCGTGATCGTCGCCCCTGTAGGAGCTGCCGCAAGCTGCGATCTTTTGATTTTAAAGAATCAAGATCAAAAGATCGCAGCCTGCGGCAGCTCCTACAGGGTTCTCGTCAGGCGGTGCCGTGGGCCTGCTGTTCCAGATGCACTTGCAGATCCGGCTCGATGCCCAGCGCCGCTGCCAATTCATCCAGGTAACTACGTTCGGCATCCTGCTGATCATCCACCAGCATCACGCTGGCCAGGTACATCTCCGCAGCCATGCCGGAATCCGTTGCCGACTGTGCCACTTCGCAAGGGTCAAGCGGTTTGGCGACTTCGTCATCCAGCCATTGCTGAAGCTCTGGGTCGTCGGTGTGTCGGCCGATTTCCTTGCTGATCATCAGCGTTTCGGCCTCGTCGATCCGGCCATCGGCCTTGGCCGCCGCTATCAATGCACGCAGGATCGCATGGCTGTGCTCCTCGACTTCCGGCCCGGCCAGCATGTCCACCGTGCGCATCGCCTGTTGCGGCGCCTGCTGTTGCTGCGTGGCCTGGCTGCGTTGCCAGGCCTGGTAAGCCTGGAAGGCCATCATCCCCAGCGAGGCCAGCGCTGCATAATTGGCACCACCCCCGGAGCGCGATTGCGGCGCACCGCCCATTCGCGAGCCTCCACCCAGCAAGCCGCCGAGCAATCCGCCCAGGCCGCCCATGCCGCCTGCCCCGGCGCTGCTGGCGCCACCACCGCCCAACAGGCCGCCGAGCAGTCCGCCCAGGTCACCCAGGCCACCTTGAGCCGACGCCCCACCGCCGCCCTGTTGCGCCCTCGAGCCCTGGCCGGCCCGCAGTAATTGTTCGAGCAGATCGCTGGTGTTCATGACGACGTCCTCATCGAAGGGAGTGATCCAGTCAGACAACGATAGCCTTCGCGGGTGAATGTGCTACCACCGTCTGGCTGACACAGCGCCGTTTTATCCGCAGTGTTTTCTTGTGGCGCAGCTAAGATTCATAGGGGGTGAACCTTATTCCCGGATACCCGGTCGATACCTGCAACCCCACCCGGTTTGCCGCCGCCCGCCAGAAGAGGGCGATGACTGGCTTGCTGCACTTTCTGGAGAGCGCCCCCGTGATATCAACCCTACACATCGCCAGGCTCAAAGCCTGGGGTGCCCATGGTTTTACCGCTACCGGCGTGGTCACCGCCTTCCTCGCCACCCTCGCCCTGCTCGAAAACCAGCCGACCCGTTGCCTGCTGTGGCTGGGCGTGGCCCTGATCGTCGATGGACTGGACGGCGCACTGGCGCGCAAGGTCAATGTGCAGACGGTACTGCCGAGTTTCGACGGCTCGATTCTCGACCTGGTGATCGATTACCTGACCTATGTGTTCATCCCGGCACTGTTCATCTATCGCTATATCCCGCTGCCGGACTACACGCTGCTGCTGACCGTGTCGCTGATCCTGGTGTCGTCGCTGTTCTGCTTCTGCAACGTCAACATGAAGAGCAAGGATAACTACTTCCAGGGCTTTCCCGCGGCGTGGAACGTGGTTGCCCTGTGCCTGTACATCATCGCGCCGTCGCCCTGGATCACCTTCCTCACCGTGATCGGCCTGGCGCTGTTGACGCTGACCCGCATGAAATTCCTGCATCCGTTCCGGGTGCGCCGCTTCATGCCGATCAACATTGCCGTGACCGCGATCTGGCTGCTGTGCAGCCTGTCCCTGGTGATCAACCACCCGGTGATCAATCCCCTGGTCATGGGGCTTTGGCTGCTGATGTCGGCGTATTTTCTGGGGATCTGTTTCTGGCGCACGGCGCTTGAGTGGTTCGGCGAATCGCGGCTCAAATAACGCCATGCCTATCCATATCGTACGACTCGGCTCCCCGCGCAAACCGGGGCGGAGGTTGTCCCGCCGTACCCGATTTACTGTAGGAGCTGGCTTGTCGGGTCGCCGCATCGCAGCGAAGGCGTCCTGCCAGACGCCCCATCTACCGCGGCCGTACCCGATCTACTGTGGGAGCGAGCCTGCTCGCGATGGAGATCAACGATGACGCGGGCCCCCTGATACATCGCGGTGCTCTCAGGTTTTTCGCGAGCAATCGAGTATCGACCGGCTGCTCCTACAGGGGGCCGCCGCCATCGGCCATCCGTGGCCGAGAGGGCTCAACGCCTCGTAATCACCACCTCAAGGTATTCACTGGGCACCACCATCGACTTGTCCCCCGCCCGATTCAATCGGTTGAGCAGTTCGGTCAGGTCGTCTTCCAGGGCCTTGGCGCCATCGGGGGGCAGTGCCGCGAAGGCCTTGTGGATCGGACCGTACCAGCTGCGGAAGGTGTCGATGAAATGCTCGGCCGAGCGATAGCGGAAGTTGAAGGTCCGGCGAGTGACCTGCAGCAGGAAGTCGTGCTCGTCGAAGTGCTTGCGCAGCCAGGCTTCGGTACCCCACAGCGACGGCGGTTGCGCGCCGGGTGGTGGCGGCATGTGCTGCCCCAGGGTCTTGAAAATCTGGCCGACGAAACCTTCCGGCGTCCAGTTGGCCAGGCCGATCCGCCCGCCCGGGCGACACACCCGCGCCAGCTCCGCGGCGGCCTTGGCCTGGTCGGGGGCAAACATTACGCCGAAGGTTGAAAGCACGGCGTCGAAACTGCCATCGGCGAAAGGCAGCGCCTCGGCGTCAGCCACCTGGAAGGTCACGTTCAGGCGTTCCGCACGGGCGCGGTCTTCGCCGCGTTCGAGCAGTGCGGCGACATAGTCGGTGGACGTAACCCGGCAACCGCGACGCGCGGCGGCCAGGGTCGCATTGCCGTTGCCGGCGGCGACGTCCAGCACCTGCTCATCGCACAGCAGGTCGCAGGCCTCGGCCAGTTGCTCGCCGACGATCTGCAGGGTGGTGCCGATCACGGCGTAGTCGCCACTGGCCCACGCGGCCATTTGACGGGTTTTCAAGGCAGCAAGATCAATAGGTGTACTCATGGAGACAATCTCTGGTTTGGAACAGGATCGGGCGCACGCTCACTCAGCCGTGGTCGGATCGATGATGTTCATGACCTGGGAAATGCGATTGGCCGGGAAGCCGCCCTGCCTGGCGTGCTCCCTGATGAGCTCTTCGTTAGGCGCGATGTACACGCAATAGAGCTTGTCGCCCGTGACATAACTCTGCAGCCATTGCACCTCTGGCAACTCGCGCAACACCCTGCAGGATTTTTGCGAGACGGCTTTCAAATCCCTTTCTGACAGTGCTCCGGCGCCTGGAATCTCGCGTTCAATGACGAACTTGGGCATGGCAACCTCACTTTATTGTTATTGATGACAGGACCCGGTGGCCCTGTGTGCGAACTATCTCTCTGCCGCTGACTGGCGTCCTGTCCGATCGTCGGCCAACACTGCCCGATCGTCCGGAGAATTCACGTTAAGCCGTGACGCGTTCACAATCGGAAACCCCCACACGGGAAAAACGCCCATGGACGCCCTGTCACAGACCCTGCGTGTCGTCCGCCTGGTCGGCGCGATCTTCATCAACGCCAGGTTCACCGCGCCCTGGTGCTATCAGTCGCCCAGCGCAGACACGGCGGCGCCGTTCCTGGAGCCTGGCGCCGAACGGGTGGTGATCTTTCACCTGATCACCGAGGGCGAGTGCTACGTCGAACTGGGGGATGATCCACCGCTGCTGCTCAACCCCGGCGACGTGGTGATATTCCCCCAGGGGCACGCCCATCGCATGAGTTCGCGCCCCGGGTTGACGCCCGCCAGCGGTGCGCGGCTCGACGAGGTACTGGCGCGGCGCCCGCGGCAGTTGAGTTATGGCGGTGGCGGCGCGGTGACGCGCCTGGTGTGCGGCTACCTGGCCTGCGACACGCGTCTGGCCGGCATGTTGCTGGCAGGGCTGCCGCCCGTGGTCAGGGTCAATGTGCGTGGCTCGAACGCCGGCATCTGGCTGGAATCTTCGGTGCGTTATGCCTTGGCCGAAGCGCGCTCGCCAAGGCCTGGCGGCGAAGGCGTGCTGGCGAAACTGGCCGAGGTACTGTTCATCGAAGTGCTGCGCCTGTACATGCACGAACACGGCGAGGGTCGTACCGGTTGGCTGGCCGGCGTGAGCGACCGGATCGTCGGTGCGGCCCTCAACGCCCTGCACAAGAAACCCTGCCACGCCTGGACCCTGGATGAACTGGCGCGCACGGCCGGCACCTCGAGATCGGTCCTGGCAGAACGCTTTGCGCAACTGGTGGGGGTTTCGCCGATGCAGTACCTGACGCAATGGCGCATGTTGCTGGCCGCCAACCTGTTACGCAGCAGTAACAGTTCGTTGATACGCATCGCCGAAGAGGTGGGTTACCAGACCGACACGGCGTTCAGTCGGGCCTTCCGTCGTGAGTATGGTGCGCCGCCAGCCGCGTGGCGGCGCAGTCAGGAGAAACGCACAATGGCCCACGGTGAGGTGAGCCATTGATGCGGTCCTTTGATCTCAAGCCGCTGGAGCAGCGGCCTTCGCCTCTTCCAGCAACTGCTGGATCACCTTCTCCTGAGTCTCATAGCTGCCCTCGCCAAAGTGGGTATAACGCACCTGCCCCTTGGCATCGATCAGGTAGTGAGCCGGCCAGTACTGGTTGTCGAAGTTGCGCCAGATCGCATAGTTGTTGTCGATCGCGACCGGGTAGGTGATGCCGTATTCCTTCACCTTGTCCTTGACGTTGTCGATGATGCGCTCGAACCCGTACTCGGGGGTGTGTACGCCGATCACCACCAGGCCGTCCTTCTCGTACTTCTTCGCCCAGTCCTTGACGTACGGCAGGGTGTGCTTGCAGTTGATGCAGTCGAAGGTCCAGAAGTCCACCAGCACCACTTTGCCCTTGAGCGATTCGTTGGTCAGCGCTGGCGAGTTGATCCACTCCACCGCACCGGTCAGGGACGGCATGGCGCCCTGGGCGTTGTCCATGGACTCGGCCTTGACCTTGCTGACGAAGTAATCGACGACCTTCGGCACGTTTTCCAGCAAGCCTTTCTCGACACTGCTGACCCCTTGCGACGAGGTATTGGCCAGCAGTACATCGTTGGTGCCGGTGGCAATCACCGCCGCCCCGGCCAACACCGCCACACCGGCCCCCCGACGCAACCAGCCAGTGACCGGGATCGACGGCTTCAGGCGATTGACCAGGCCACGACCGGCGAAGATCAAGGTGCCCAGGGACAATGCGCTACCCAGGCCGTAGGCCACCAGCAACAGACTGGTCCCGGCGTTGGCGCCTTGCAGCATGGCGCTGGTCAGAATCACCCCGAGGATCGGCCCGGCGCACGGCGCCCAGAGCAGCCCGGTCGCCACGCCGATCATCACCGAACTCAGCGGGCCGGACATCTTGCGGCTGTTGGGGTCGATGCGATTACCCAGGGCAACGAACGGACGCGCCAACCAGTCGCCGACCCGTGCGGAAATCAGCGACAGGGCGAACAGCACCATCACGATCAGGGCCACATGGCGCCCGGTGTTGCTGGCTTGGATCACCCATTCACTGCTGACCACGGCCAGGCTGGAGATCAGGGCAAACGTCAGGACCATGCCGCCGAGGGTCAGCATGATCGACGAGCGCGTACGGTCGGCACCGGCGAACAGGAAGGGTACGACCGGGAGGATACAGGGGCTGAGGACGGTCAATATGCCGCCCAGGAAAGCGATGAGTAACATGGGGGTCACCATTGAAAATTTTGGGTGGCATGGACCGCCCCCTGTAGGAGCTGGCTTGCCAGCGAAAGCGGTCTAACGGCCACAACCCGGGTTGTATGGGCTACCGCCTTCGCTGGCAAGCCAGCTCCTACAGGGGATCGGCGTGGTATTCGGAAATCAGGCCGTCTGGCCATCCAGCAACTTGCCTTGCGGTGTACGGCTGGAACCGTTCTCGGCGAGTAAGGCATCACCGCCCTTCTCGGCCACCGGCTTCAGCTGAAAGCAGGTGCTGCTGCCACAAGCGTTCTGTTCTACAGCGGCGTTGGCATGGGCCGCGGCGCCGGCAACGGAGAAAGCAAAAGCGGTCAAAAAGCGGGTAACGTTGTTCATGATGTTCTTCCTGGCGTGAGTGGAATGCGCTAAGCGTGATCGCTGGACTCAGTTGTCCGAGCTGCAGTTGTCAGCCAATTTGCGGTAGTCCAGGACCTGGGTCTTGCTCTGGGAATCCAGGTAGGTCAGCTGTGCATTCACCACGCCGCAGGAGGGCGAGGCATCCTGTTTCAACGACACCACTTTCTTGATGTCCAGGTGCGTGCCGTAGCTGTAGCTCATCGGGGTCACATCCGCTTCGGCGCGGGCCGACAAGGTGCAGATGTTCAGGGCGGCAAACAGGCAAGCGGCGTAGATGGCTTTGGTGTTCATGGTGGTTTCCTCAAGGTTCGACAGGTAGATCGTTGGTTGGGTAGAGGCGCTGTGGTCTGCCTCGATGGAACCTATTAGAAGCCCGCGAGGTATCCCGCATGTGTCGGGAACCGGCGCGGGTAAATCGGAAAGTATCTGGACCGGGCCGGGATACAGAGGGATACAAAACCCCGGGAAATGCCTGTTTTTGCGTCGGTGTGTATCCACCCACAGGCCAGATACACTGCAATACAAAGGGCGACGGGCGAGCGGGCCAAGGCTCGATAGACTGTGCGACATCCCCCACTGACAGAGGCAAATCCATGGAGCACGTCGATCACATTCTCATCGTTGACGATGACCGCGAGATACGAGAGTTGGTGGGCAACTACCTGAAGAAAAATGGCCTGCGCACCACAGTCGTGGCCGATGGCCGGCAGATGCGCAGCTTCCTCGAATCCACGCCGGTGGACCTGATCGTGCTGGACATCATGATGCCCGGCGACGATGGCCTGATGCTCTGCCGCGAGCTGCGCACGGGCAAACACAAGGCCACCCCGGTATTGATGCTCACCGCGCGCAACGATGAAACCGACCGCATCATCGGCCTGGAAATGGGTGCCGACGACTACCTGGTCAAGCCCTTCGCCGCCCGCGAACTGTTGGCCCGGATTAACGCCGTGCTGCGCCGCACACGCATGCTGCCACCGAACCTGGTGGTGACCGAATCCAGCCGCCTGCTGGCCTTCGGTCGTTGGCGCCTGGACACTTCCGCCCGACACCTGCTCGATGGCGACGGCACCATGGTCGCCCTCAGCGGCGCCGAGTACCGGTTGCTGCGGGTGTTCCTCGATCACCCGCAACGAGTGCTCAATCGCGACCAGTTGCTCAACCTGACCCAGGGCCGCGACGCCGACCTGTTCGATCGCTCCATCGACCTGCTGGTCAGTCGCCTGCGCCAGCGCCTGCTGGACGATGCCCGCGAACCGGCCTACATCAAGACCGTGCGCAGCGAGGGCTATGTGTTTTCCCTGCCGGTGGAAATCGTCGGTGCGCCAGCATGAACCGCACGCTTCGCTGGCCCCGCACCCTGGCGTCAAGGCTGTCGCTGATCTTCCTGGTCGGCCTGATCCTCGCCCAGGCGCTGTCCTTCGGTGCGCAGTACTACGAGCGCTATGAAATCTCGAAAAACACCATGCTCGGCAACCTGGAAACCGACGTCTCGACCTCCATCGCCATCCTCGATCGCCTGCCGGCCGAAGAACGCGCCAGTTGGCTGCAACAACTGGACCGGCGCAATTATCGCTATCTGTTGAGTGAAGGCTCGCCCGGTACCTCCATGGACACGGACATGCCCGAAGCACCGATTGCCATGACCTCGATCAAGAATTCCATCGGCAAGGACTACCCGATGACCTTCACCGATATTCCCGGGCCGGTGAAACATTTCCAGGTGCACCTGAAACTGGCGGACGGTAGCCCGCTGACCATCGACGTGCGGCCTTCGATGGTGCCGCTGTCGCCCTGGCTGCCCTTCATGCTGCTCGGGCAACTGGCGCTGATGATTGCCTGCACCTGGCTGGCCGTGCGAATCGCCATCCGCCCCCTGACCCGCCTCGCCGAAGCCGTGGACAGCCTCGACCCCAACACCCACCCGGTGCTGCTGGACGAAAAAGGCCCGACCGAAGTGGCCCACGCCGCCAAGGCCTTCAACGCCATGCAGGCGCGCATCGCCGCCTACCTGAAGGAACGCATGCAACTGCTGGCGGCGATCTCCCATGACCTGCAAACGCCGATCACGCGGATGAAACTGCGCGCCGAATTCATGGACGACTCGGTGGAGAAAGACAAGCTGTGGAACGACCTCGGCGAGATGGAACACCTGGTGCGCGAAGGCGTGGCGTATGCCCGCAGCGTCCATGGCGCCACTGAAGAAAGCCGGCGCACCGACCTGGACTCGTTCCTCGACAGCCTGGTGTTCGATTATCAGGACATGGGCAAGCAAGTGCAGCTGAGCGGCAAAAGCACCACCGTCATCGACACCCGCCCCCACGCCTTGCGGCGAGTGCTGGTGAACCTGACGGACAACGCCCTCAAGTTCGCCGGAGCAGCGGAACTGCTGGTGGAAAAGCAAACCGATGGCAGCGTGTCGGTGAAGGTCATGGACCGCGGCCCGGGGATTGCCGAAGCGGAACTGAGCCAGGTCATGCAACCGTTCTACCGCGTGGAAAATTCACGTAACCGCAGCACGGGTGGCACCGGGTTGGGACTGGCGATTGCGCAGCAGCTGGCGTTGGCGATCGGGGGATCGTTGACATTGAGCAATCGTGAGGGTGGTGGGTTGTGTGCGGAGCTGAAATTGCGCGGGTGATACTGTTGATCGTTCCCACGCGTGTGGGAACGATCCATGTTCGTTCAAGCAATGACGCCCTCCCCCTGCATCTGCCGCAACAACCCCAGACCGCTTTCAATAAACTCCACAGACTCCGTCATCCCCGCCTCCGCCGCCAACCCCTGCAGATGTGCACGTCCGGTCTGCCCGGGAAATTCCTCGATGCGCTGCAACAACCGAAACGCCAACGGGCTCAACTCGGAAAACTTCACGCTGAAATCCAGGTCCCGGCGCACCAGCAACAGCGTCGGCTGATCCGGCGGTGTATCAGGCTGATACTGGGGTCCGACCAGTTGCACTGGCCAGGCATACGCCAAGGGCCAGGCCAATGGCGAAACCTGTAAAGGTCGATCCAGCAAGCCATCGGCATCGCCGCCGGACAAAGGTTCGGCCTCGGATTGTTGCAGGGCCATTTCCACCCATTCGTAATGCGCCAGCTCGACCATGAACGGCGGCCAGGGTTCATCGATCAACGCCTCAGGCCCGGAAGCCAGAAACTCGAGAAACTCCTCGGCGATTTCACCGAATTTCGGAGTATGGGCGCGGTAGTCGCGCAGGAAGATTCGCACCAATGTCCGCCAGTGCTCATCACCGAGGATCTTCACCAGTACCGGAAAGGTGCCGCTGATCAACGACGACAGGTTGGCGAACACCAGGTCGCGATACACCCCGGCCCGCGCCGGGTCCATTTCCGCCGGGGGCGCGTAGCGCTCGGGATCGCGCAAGTACAGGCCCATGCTGTTTTGCTGGTCGTGCAGCGTGCGCTTAGCCACGGTTCACCTCCTCGGTCTGCAAGCGGCGAATGGTCTGCAACTCGACAACCAGCTCGGAAAACGCCGGAAAGTTGAAATCCCTTTCCAGCAAGGTCGGTTGCGCGCCGAATCGGCCGTAGGCGTCGGCCAGCAGCGACCAAACCGCGGGTTTGACCGAGGCACCATGGGTGTCGATTTTCAGGGTATCGGACTCATCGAAGTGCCCGGCGATGTGCATGGCCACCACCCGGTTCGCGTCGATCCCGGCCAGGAAGGTACGCGGATCGAACCCGTGGTTGATCGAGTTGACGTACACGTTGTTGACGTCCAGCAACAGGTCGCAATCGGCTTCGCGCAGCACGGCGTTGGTGAACGTCACCTCGTCCATGTCCTGCTGCGGGGCGGCGTAGTAAGAGACGTTTTCCACCGCCAGGCGACGGCCGAGAATGTCCTGGGCCTGGCGGATGCGCGCGGCGACGTGATGCACCGCTTCTTCGGTGAAGGGCAATGGCAACAGGTCATACAGGTGGCCGTCATCGCTGCAGTAACTGAGGTGCTCGCTGTACAGGGGCACCTGGTGGTGATCGAGGAAGACCCGCACCTCCCGCAGGAATTCGACGTCCAGTGGCGAGGGGCCGCCCAGGGACAGGGACAAGCCATGACAGGACAACGGATAGCGCTCGGCCAGGGTCCGCAGCGCCGCGCCGTGGGCGCCGCCGATGCCGATCCAGTTCTCCGGTGCGACTTCGAGAAAGTCGAAATGGCCGGCCGGGGCGGCCAGCAGGTCCTTGATCAAGCCGCGACGCAGGCCGAGCCCGGCGCTGGCCCTGGTTGATGTGATGGAGGTGTGCATGATGTCGATTCCAAGGTTGTCAGAACGTCATCACAGTTAATCGAAGGGATGTATCGGGTCTGTGTGGCGTGCTGACAGAAAACCGCAAAGCGTGTATCGGCAGCGGGTCTGTATACACTCTGATACAGACCCGCTGCCCGGCTTTACGCCAGGTCGTATTTCTCGCGCACCAGATCACCGATGCCCATGGAGTCGAGCACGTCCATCGGGCACAGGAAGGTCACGCGCACGGTGCCGGGCAGGCGACTGATGTCGATGGAGCCGGTGATGGTGGCGCGATTGAGCACTTCGTCATAGGGCAGGCCGGTGACCGCGGCGGCGCGGGTCAAGCCGTTCTCCACCGCCAGGTTGAGGTTCTCGCCGCTGCCGATGAAGGTGATCGGGCCGCTCTGTTCGATCTCGTGCTGCCCCCAACGCTCGCCCAGCTCACGGACTTTCGCGCGCTGCCCGGCATTCATCGGCCGCGCCATCGGTGGCAGGTCATCGAGGTTTTGCAGGAGGATCGGCCCTTCCAGCGTCAGGTTTTTCACCACTTGCACCACCACCTCGGTTTCCCCGGAGCAATCGGTGGCGTGGCCGGCGATCTCGCCGTTGCCTTGCTGCGCATGCATGTCACCCATGTACACCCCGGCCCCCGGCACTTTCACCGGGCAGATCAGCACACAGCCTTCGCGGATCGAATTGGTGTCCATGTGGCCGTCGGTCTTGGCCGCGTGCAACTCCTCGCGGCTCATGCCGAAACGGTGCGGGGCGTTGATCAGGTACTGGCCGAAGTCGGCGCAGTTGTGCGAGTCGGGAATATCCCGGGACGGCAGGGTGCCGATGTTGCCGAGGAACGGGCGCATGTGCGCGGCGACGCCGGGGATGTCGGCGCGGGCCAGGGACAGGATCGAATGCTGCGCGGCGAACTCCGGCAGCGCCGACATCTCGGAGGCCTTGCCGGCCAGTTGATTGGCGATGTCCTGGTTGACCGTCAGGCTGACCTGATTCTGCGCGTCGAACACAATCACATAGCCGTGGCTGAAGCGAAAGGCGCTGACCTCGGCGCCACAGTGGTTGCAGCGGATCGCGTCCTCGCCAATGCCTTCGACATGGCTGGCCGGATGCTCGGTGCCGCACTTGGAGCAGAATTTGGCGACGAACGGATCGCCGTTGTAGCGCCCCTCGACGAAGCTCATGACGCCGGACGAAGTGGCCAGCGACGTGACGCGCATGCTTTTGATAGTGATCGCCACGGCATCGCCGATCTGCGCCCCGGCGATGGCCACCGGCTGCGTCACTTCATGGCCGCCCTCGAACGCTGGCGTGATCATCGGCCCCCAGCAACCTGGCGGCGTCCCGGTGATCAGCGTGCCGCCGTCGGCCAGCGGGCCGAGCATCGGCTGGCTCGGGCCGATGATGCCGTTGGTGTAGCGATCGACCCGCAGGCGATTGACCGGCGTGGCGTTGAGAGTGGGTTGAGGCACAAGCGTTGTCATGGTGATCCTCTACGGTGTCAGGCGCGAATAGTCCTCACAGTTCAGCGCAGGTTTGTATCTGGTCTGTGTTCGGCAATAAGCAGCAATAGAGCGGGACTGTATCGAGGGGCCAGTTAGATACAGTGGGATACACACACAGGCACTGCTGACCAATACCCTGTAGGAGCTGGCTTGCCAGCGAAGAGGCCGGCAGATCCAGCCTATTTGTAGACTGACACACCGCTATCGCGAGCAAGCCCGCTCCCACAGGGGGTCGGTATCGGTCAGGGGACTTTCGTCGCTCCAGGCCACTCTGCACGGTATGCAAACTAAACTTAATGCACACAGGAGCTGCTCAGCGTCCTGTTCATTCCCACGACCACCGCCCGGACAGACAAAGCCTCCGGACCGTGATCCTTGCAAAGGAGCACACGTGATGGACGAGGCCAGACTCAACGATTTCATGGGCAAACTGGTGGGCGACATGGGCGGCGCGGCGATGCTGGCCAACGTCATCCTCGGCGAAGAACTCGGCCTGTACCGGGCCATGGCCGACAGCCAGCCGATCAGCCCCCAAGCGCTCGCCGACAAGACCGGCTGCAACCCCCGCCTGGTGCGCGAATGGCTGAGCGCCCACGCCGCCTCCGGCTACATGGAACACCGCGACGGCCAGTTCCGCCTGCCCGAAGAGCAAGCCCTGGCGCTGGCCATCGAAGACTCTCCGGTCTACATAGCCGGTGGCATCGGTGTGGTTGCATCGTTTTTCCATGACAAGGACAAACTGGTCAAGGCCATGCGCGGCGACGGCGCCCTGGCCTGGGGCGATCACCATCCGTGCATGTTCAGCGGCACCGAACGCTTCTTCCGGCCCGGCTACAAGGCGCACCTGATCGCCGAATGGTTGCCGGCCCTGGACGGCGTGGTGGCCAAGCTGGAGGAAGGCGCCAAGGTCGCCGACATCGGCTGCGGCCATGGCGCGTCGACGGTGATCATGGCCCAGGCGTACCCGAACTCGCGGTTCGTCGGCTTCGACTACCACGCGCCGTCCGTCACGGTCGCCACCCAGCGCGCCGAAGAAGGTGGCGTGTCCAGCCGCGCGCAGTTCTTCCAGGGCACGGCCAAGAACTACCCCGGCGACGACTATGACCTGGTCTGCTACTTCGACTGCCTGCACGACATGGGCGACCCGGTGGGCGCGGCCAAACACGCCTACGAGTCGTTGAAGCCGGACGGCACGGTATTGCTGGTGGAACCTTTCGCCAACGACTCGCTGGACGACAACATCACCCCGGTCGGCCGGCTGTTCTACGCCGCCTCGACCTTCATCTGCACGCCCAACTCGCTGTCCCAGGAAGTCGGCCTCGGCCTCGGCGCCCAGGCAGGCGAGGCGCGGTTGCGCAAGGTGTTCAGCGAGGCGGGGTTCTCGAGTTTCCGCCGGGCCACGGAAACGCCGTTCAACCTGATCCTTGAAGCACGCAAGTAACCCGCCCGCACCCTGTAGGAGCTGCCGCAGGCTGCGATCTTTTGATTTTGATGTTAAAAAGCAAGATCAAAAGATCGCAGCCTGCGGCAGCTCCTACATGCGTTCGTCCGTGGCCCCCGGAGTGTTGAAGATGCTCGACCACCAGATCCACGAACAACTCGATCGCCTCCAGCACCTGATGGCCGACGAGCCGTTCGCGGTCCTGACCGGCGCCGGCATCAGCACGCCGTCGGGCATTCCCGACTATCGCGACAACCAGGGCGTGCGGCGCGGCCGCCAGCCGATGATGTACCAGGAATTTCTCTCGGCGCCCGAATCCCGGCGGCGTTACTGGGCGCGAGCGATGCTGGGCTGGCCGCGGGTGCGTCAGGCACAACCGAACGTGGCCCACGACACCCTCGCCCGCTTGCAGAGCACCCGGTGGATCAGCGGCTTGATCACCCAGAACGTCGATACCCTGCACGACCAGGCCGGCAGCCATGACGTGATCGAACTGCATGGCAGCCTGCACCGGGTGCTGTGCCTGGACTGCGGAAAACGCAGTGAGCGCGATTCGATCCAGCAATTGATGGAAACGCAAAACCCATATTTGGCCGGCGTCGACGCGGTGCAGGCCCCGGACGGCGATACCCTGCTGGATGCAGCCTTCGAAGCACGCTTCCAGGTCCCGCGTTGCCCGCATTGCGCGGGTGAGAGGATGAAACCGGACGTGGTGTTCTTTGGCGAGAACGTCGCACAGGCAACTGCGGCAAAAGCGATGGCCACGGTGGAAAAGGCGGCCGGGTTGCTCGTGGTTGGCTCGTCGCTGATGGCGTACTCGGCGTTTCGCCTGTGCCGGGCGGTGGTGGACCAGGGCAAGCCGCTGCTGGCGATCAACCTGGGCAAGACCCGGGCTGACGGGATCCTGGATATGAAAATAGAAATGTCCTGCGAACAGCTTTTACCGTTACTGGCACAACGCCTAAACACCTGACACAACCCAATCCCTCTGTGGGAGCCAGCCTGCTGGCGATGAGGCCGACACATTCAACATCTCCCGCGCCTGATACACCGCCATCGCCAGCAGGCTGGCTCCCACAGGGGGGACTTGTGATCAGCTCATGAAAACTCGCTCGCCGAGGTTTTCTTCTTTGAGCACATCAAACAACGCCTGCGCCGCCGCCGACAACTCCCCGCCCGGCAACGTCAGTACCCCAAGCGCCCGTTCCACCACCGGATCACGCAAGGTGATGCAGCGCGCCCCCAGTTCACGCATCTGCCCGGCGCACAGTGCCGGAACGGCGCTCACGCCCAGCCCGCTGGCAACCATCCGCCCCACCGTAGCCAGTTGATGGCTTTCGAACTCCACCGGCAACTTCATGCCCCGGGCTTGCAAGTGTTCCTCCAGCATCACTCGCACCGTCGACGGTCGCTGCAAGGTGATGAACGGTTCCTTGAGCAAGGTCGGCCAGTCGACTACCTCCAGTTCGACCAACGGCGAATCAGCGGGCACCACCGCCACGAAGCGATCGATGTACAACGGCGTGAATTGCAGCGACGAGCTCTGGGTCGGCTCGAACGCCACGCCCAGTTCCACCTGGCGGTCACGGACCATTTCCAGCACTTGCTCGTTGATCACGTCGTTGACCGTGACGTTGACTTTTGGATACCGCGCGCGGAAGGTCTTGAGGATCGGCGGCAGCAGGTTGCCGGCGAACGATGGCATGGCCGCCAGGGTCACGCGCCCGCGCTGCAGGGTGAAACGCTGGCGCAGATCATCCTCGGCATTGTCCCAATCGGCGATCAGGCGGCGCGCCAGCGGCACCAGGGCTTCGCCTTCGGCGGTCAACGCCACATTACGTGTGTTGCGGGTGAACAGGCGCCCGCCCAGGCTTTCTTCCAGGGCCTTGATGGTCAGGCTCAGGGCCGATTGCGACAGGTGCAGGCGCTCGCAGGCCACCGCGAAACTCAGGCTCTGGGCCACGGCCAGGAAGGCGCGGATCTGCTTGATGGTCATGGTCGCTTTGCTCCAGTTGTCAGCTACAAGCTTCAAACGGCAAGATTGAAGCAGCGGTTTAATGATCTTTATCAATCAATCAAGCCAAAAAAACAACTTAACAAATGAATCTCGTGGCGCGACACTCAATCCCATTCGGCTAGCCAGCCGCCCACAAAGAATAAAAGAGGTGCATATGGCAGGTTTCGACAAGCGCGTGAGTTCCTACGAGGAAGCCCTGGCCGGTCTTGAAGACGGCATGACCGTGATCGCTGGCGGCTTCGGCCTGTGCGGTATCCCGGAAAACCTGATCAACGAGATCAAGCGCAAGGGCACCCGCGACCTCACCGTGGTTTCCAACAACTGCGGCGTCGACGGTTTCGGCCTTGGCGTTCTGCTGACCGACCGCCAGATCAGCAAAGTGGTGGCCTCCTACGTCGGCGAAAACAAGCTGTTCGAAGAGCAACTGCTCAAGGGCGAAATCGAAGTCGTGCTGACTCCGCAAGGCACCCTCGCCGAAAAAATGCGCGCAGGCGGCGCCGGCATCCCGGCCTTCTTCACCGCCACCGGCGTTGGCACCCCGGTTGCCGATGGCAAGGAAGTGCGCGAATTCCATGGCCGCAAGTACCTGATGGAAGAATCCATCACCGGCGACTTCGCCATCGTCAAAGGCTGGAAAGCCGACCATTTCGGTAACGTGATCTATCGCCACACCGCCCAGAACTTCAACCCGCTGGCCGCCACCGCCGGCAAGATCACCGTGGTCGAAGTCGAAGAAATCGTCGAACCCGGCGAGCTGGACCCGGCGCAGATCCACACCCCTGGCATCTACGTCGACCGGATCATCTGCGGCACGTTCGAGAAGCGCATCGAACAGCGCACCGTACGCAAGTGATCCCCTGCCCCCGGACCGAATGAAGGAATAACAACAATGGCACTTTCCCGCGAACAAATGGCTCAACGCGTCGCCCGCGAAATGCAGGACGGCTTCTACGTGAACCTGGGCATCGGCATTCCGACCCTGGTCGCCAACTACATCCCCGAAGGCATGGAAGTCATGCTGCAGTCGGAAAACGGCCTGCTGGGCATGGGTCCGTTCCCGACCGAAGAAACCATCGATGCCGACATGATCAACGCCGGCAAACAGACCGTGACCGCTCGTACCGGCGCGTCGATCTTTTCCTCGGCCGAGTCCTTCGCGATGATCCGCGGTGGCCATGTCGACCTCACCGTGCTGGGCGCCTTTGAAGTCGACGTGCAAGGCAACATCGCCTCGTGGATGATCCCCGGCAAACTGGTCAAGGGCATGGGCGGCGCCATGGACCTGGTGGCTGGCGCAGACAACATCATCGTCATCATGACCCACGCCTCCAAGGACGGTGAGTCCAAGCTGCTGGACCACTGCAGCCTGCCGCTGACCGGTGCCGGTTGCATCAAGCGCGTACTGACCGACCTGGCTTACCTGGAAATCGAAAACGGTGCGTTCATTTTGAAAGAGCGTGCACCGGGTGTCAGCGTCGAGGAAATCGTCGCCAAAACCGCTGGTAAACTGATCGTGCCGGACCACGTTCCAGAAATGCAGTTCGCCGACCAGTGAGGAATCATTCCATGCAAGAAGTCGTCATTGTTGCCGCCACGCGCACCGCGATCGGCAGTTTCCAGGGTTCCCTGGCAAACGTCTCCGCCGTTGACCTGGGCGCGGCGGTGATCCGTCAGTTGCTGGCGCAAACCGGCCTGGACCCGGCCCAAGTCGATGAAGTGATCATGGGCCAGGTGCTGACCGCCGGCGCCGGGCAAAACCCTGCGCGCCAGGCGTCGATCAAGGCCGGCTTGCCGTTCGCCGTGCCGGCCATGACCCTGAACAAGGTCTGCGGTTCGGGCCTCAAGGCCCTGCACTTGGGCGCCCAGGCGATCCGTTGCGGCGACGCCGAGGTGATCATCGCCGGCGGCCAGGAAAACATGAGCCTGTCCAACTACGTCATGCCGGGTGCCCGCACCGGCCTGCGCATGGGTAATGCGCAAATCGTCGACACCATGATCAGCGACGGCCTGTGGGACGCGTTCAACGATTACCACATGGGCATCACCGCCGAGAACCTGGTCGAGAAGTACAACCTGACCCGTGAGCAACAGGACGCTTTCGCCGCCGCCTCGCAGCAGAAAGCCGTGTCGGCCATCGAAGCCGGGCGTTTTGTCGATGAAATCACGCCGATCCTGATCCCACAGCGCAAGGGCGATCCACTGTCCTTCGCCACCGACGAGCAGCCACGGGCCGGTACCACCGCCGAATCCCTGGGCAAGCTCAAGCTGGCCTTCAAGAAGGACGGTTCGGTGACCGCCGGTAACGCTTCGTCGCTGAACGATGGCGCCGCCGCCGTGATCCTGATGAGCGCCGAAAAAGCCAAGGCCCTGGGCCTGCCGGTACTGGCAAAAATCGCTGCCTACGCCAACGCCGGTGTCGACCCGGCGATCATGGGCATCGGCCCGGTGTCGGCTACTCGCCGCTGCCTGGACAAGGCCGGCTGGTCCATCGACCAGCTTGACCTGATCGAAGCCAACGAAGCTTTCGCCGCACAATCGCTGGCCGTGGCCAAGGACCTGGAATGGGACCTGGACAAGGTCAACGTCAACGGCGGCGCCATCGCCCTCGGCCACCCGATCGGTGCCTCGGGCTGCCGCGTGCTGGTGACCCTGCTGCATGAAATGATCAAGCGTGACGCCAAAAAAGGCCTCGCCACCCTGTGCATCGGTGGTGGTCAGGGCGTGGCATTGGCGCTCGAACGCGCTTAAGCCAACAGCGTTTAACAGACGGCGCGGGGACCCACGAAGATCCGCGCCCGCCTGGCAAAACACCCGGTACGATTCACGTCGTACCGGGTTCTTTTTTTTGGTCCCTGTAGGAGCGAGCTTGCTCGCGAAAAAATCTGAAAACGCTGCGGGGTGTCAGAACTTCCACGTAATCGTTGACGACCTTCGCGAGCAAGCTCGCTCCTACAAGGTATATGTCGCCCTCATTGGCGCCTCGCATCGAATGCCGGGTTTTGTATACAAAACCCGCCCATCTATAGAGCAAATCATCCCGCAAAATGCTACCGTTGCTGCCACTCACAGGACGGAGAAGTGCGCGTGTTGATGCTTAAACTGCTGGTGATTCCAGGCTTTCTGCTGCTTATTTCCCTGGCCGGCAAACGCTGGGGGCCAAGCGTGGCGGGATGGTTGTCGGGGTTGCCGGTGGTGGTCGGGCCGATTCTGTTTTTCCTCGCCATCGAACAGGGCCAGGCATTCGCCGCTCAATCGGCCATGGCCGCGCTGTCGGCGATGTTCGCCATGATTGCCTTCTGCGTGACCTATGCCCAGGTCGCGCAACGGGCAAAATGGCCACTGGCACTGACGATCTCGTTGCTGGTCTGGGCCCTGCTCGCCGTGATCCTGTCCTTGCTCCCGCCGTCGCTGCCGATCTCGGTGATCGCCGCCGCCATCGCACTGCTGGCCGCGCCGTACCTGTTCCCGGCTGTGCAGCCGATCGTTTCCGGCCCGGCGCCAAAGTCCGACAAACTGCTGCTGCGTATGGTCGCCGGCGCCTTGCTGACCCTCGCCGTCACTTGGCTCGCCAGCACCGTCGGCGATCGCTGGAGCGGCCTGCTCGCCGTGTTCCCGGTGCTTGGTAGCGTGATGGCGGTGTTCTCCCAGCAAACCCGGGGCCCGGCGTTTACCGCGGCGTTGCTGCGGGCGACGGCCACCGGGATGTATTCATTTTCGGCCTTTTGCCTGGTCGTGACCCTGACCGTGCCCAGCCTGGGCCTGATGGGGTTCGGTATTGGCGTCGCCGTTTCGGTGGCCATGCTCGGCGTCACCCGGCGGTTGCTGGCGAAACCCGCGCCCCTGGCAACACGTTCAACTATTTCGAACGAGTAGCGCAAGAAATCGAGCCTATTTCCTACATGTTTTTCCGGTTGGCCGTCAGACGTCAAGTGGTTACGATTTATCGATGAAGTCAACACCCGGCGCCATTGGAAGGGATGTACTTCATCCAGACAACCGCTGGTTCCGAGCCAAGGTACAGGCAGCCCTGGATGATCCGCGCCCAAACATCCCGCATGATCAAGTGATGGCCGAAATGCGCGCCCTCCTGCAGTCAAAGCGCAACCAGCGCGATGCGGGTTGAGTGGCATCCGGAGGACGGTCCGATCTATCGAAAATCCTGAATTATCTTGGCGACCATAACCTCGTAGCGGCTCTGGAGCTCCATCAGGCTATAGAAACGGTTACATCAGCCCTCCCTGAATATCCCTACCTCTATCGATGTGGCCGACTTCCCGGTACACGAGAAATTGTTGTGCATCCCAATTACCTGGTGGTCTATCAAGTGACGGATCAAATCCAGATCCTGAGTGTGTTACATGCCCGGCAGGAATACCCCTGATTCCGAAGCATCAACGACCGTCCGTTAGCCCATGCTGGAACATCTCGCAGCCCCCATGGGATGATCACGCCCCACCGCGCGACCATCCCTGGAGATTTTGATGTCACTGTTGAGTAAAAAAGCCGTTGTCCTGTTGCTGGCGGCGGCTGCCAGCCTGGGGGCTTTGAATGTGCAGGCGGCCAAGGCCCCTGCAAAGGAGACGGTGCAGGGCCAGAAAGTCTCGATGCTCGACGGCAAGTTCACCTTCACCCTGCCCAAGGGTTTCGTGGCCAACCCGTTGCCCGCCAGCCCCACCGGTGCGAGCGGCACCATGTATTCCAACGAAACCACCAAGACCGTGGTGATCGCCGCGCAGAACAACCTGCCCGAAGGGGTCAAGGTCAAGGACAACGACGGCGAGTTCCTCGACGGCACGGCGGCCGACTTCGACGCGGCGCAACACAAGGCCCTGGCGGACTACAACAAGCTCAGCGAAAAAAGCCTGACCCTGAAGAAAACAGGCCTGGGCGTGCGCCAGGTCGACAGCACCGCCACCCAGGGCGGTGGCATGACCCTCAACACCACGTTGATGGCGGCTTCGGGCAACCACATGACGGTGATTCAGGTCATTTCCCGCCCCGGCGACATGGCTGCCCACGAAACCCTGATCAAGCAGATAGTCAGCGGCAAATGAGCCTCAGGGGTTACGACGCTGCAACCAGGCGCTCAAATCCTGCAATTCTTCGGCACTGATGCTGTGGCCGACACCCTGGTAAGCGTGGAACTCGGGTTCCAGTGACACGCTCTGCAACAGGCTGTTGGCCTCGGTGCCATCGCTGAAGGGAAGACGCTGGTCCGCCGTGCCATGGCCGATGAAAATCGCCAGCGACTGGCGTTTTTCATCCGGTTTCAACTCAGACTTGAGCACCGGCAGAATCCGCCCGCTCAACGCGGCTATCCCGCCCACCGCCTCGGGATGGCGCAGGGCGACTTCGTAGGACATGATCGCCCCCTGGCTGAAACCCACCAGGAACACCTTCTCCGGTTGTGTGTGATATTTCTTCGTCGCCTGTACGACGAAATCCAGCAACAACTGGCCGCTGGACTTCAGGTCATCGGTTTCGCCGTTGTAGGCACCCTCGCCTTTTTTGCGAAACCACTGGTAACTCCCCTCTTGCATCACCATCGGCGCCCGCACAGACAGGTAGTTGTACGCGCTGGGTAACTCATCCTTGATGCCGAACAGATCCTGCTCGTTACTGCCGTAGCCGTGGAGAAAAATCACCAGCGGCTGCTCGCGGGAATCGGCGTTGGCCTGCTCCAGGTACTTGAGCGGCAGATCGGTTTGCAGGGGGGATTGAGCGTGGACAGTGGCGGATGCCAGCAACGTGAACAGAGCGAGAAACTTCAGCATAAACCTTCCTTCACCGTGCGCAGGATTCGGATAGAGCCTAACACCTTCGTCCCAGCGACTCCCACCACCGGCCCGATTACGGAATCAGCCTACAGCAGACAAGGAAAGGTCTTATTTACGCCTGAGAACCTCGCGTAGAACCCTGTGCGCGGCATTTTGCCATGCCTCGATCCCCCTGGGAACGCGGGCAATTTGATCGTCATCAGACAAGGAGTTGGAGTAATGGCCAAGGGATATTTCATTCGCAAGGGCGACAAGACCAGTTGCGGTGGCAAAGTGCTGGACACCGATACCCGCATCATGATGTTTGGCTTCGCCCACGCTCGCGCCGGGGATCCGGTTTCCTGTGGCAAGAACGACGAAACCTATGAAATCGTCGGTGGCATCTCGTACATGAACAGCCATGGCAGGCTGTTCGCTGGCTCGCTGGACAGCCACAGCAGCTGTCCCTGCAAGGCCGGGCTCTACCCCTCGTTTACCACCGCCACCTATGAGTCCAGTCAGGGTGCTGCGCCGCAAGCCGCGAGGAGTGCCCCGCAGCAGGAAGCCGCGCCAGTTGCCCCCAACAACCCGGTCACACCGCAACCATCCAGTTTCACTTCAGCGCGGGCACCCACACCCACGCTCAGCGAACGGCCAGGGATAGTCTGTGAAAACCTTTGGCGCGGGTATCAGCAAAGGGTCGAAAACGTCGTGGCCCCGGGCGGCAAACTGATTGCCGATCCCAAGGCGCGCAACAAGGCAATCAATGCCGCCTACGCGCAGCTGTGGCGCCTCGATTCGCGATTCCAGTGGGCAGGTCTTGCGGCTTTCGCCTCGAAACAGGTGGGTTGTGGGTTGCTGCATGCGGCCGAAACGATCGAGAAGATGCAGGCGGAAGAGCAGGCGATTCAGCAACTGAGGGACAGTGCCAGACAAGGACTGGGTGGTTTGTTTAGCAGCAGTGAGCGGGAAAAGCGCGCGAAAATTCGCGAGTTCGAGCAACGCCAGCACGAGTACGAACAGGTCAACCGCGACAACCCGGTGTGGGGCTTCACTCACTGGGGTGCCGACATGCCCTTGTCGTACTCGCAATGGATGTACCGATTTGTGTACGAGATGCTGGCGATGGGCAATACCACGCTGTTTTTGGATGTGTATCCGTTGCACGTGTTCTACAGGGAACGGGGGTTGGAGGCGCTGAAGGATTGCCTGGCTTCAAGAAAGAATATTTATGGGAGTGGTCAGCATCCGGTGCTGTGGCCGATCGGAGAGGAAACACTAAACTTCGGAATTGACCATGATGAAATCCTCCTGGCCTTCGAGGCGATTGAGGCAGGTAACATCGCCGAGAGCGTTGAACATCTGGCCTGGCACGAGCAGCGGAATATTCTACAACCAGCGATGTACAACGACTGGCGATTCAGCTCATTGCTGTACAGCAATCATCTTTCCTACCTGAGCAGTATCCCGTCTGGCGCCGCCGAAGCCATCGAACTGACGTTGGCCAGTCAATGC
>Ga0160432_100404_pt1 | contig 30541 bp, 25 predicted proteins | sample HID1971M_E0MG_FD_108250 | JGI IMG/M metagenome (GOLD analysis project Ga0160432, IMG submission 108250) | Enriched millipede-associated microbial communities from UW Madison campus, WI, USA - HID1971M_E0 MG | ecosystem: Host-associated > Arthropoda: Insects > Digestive system > Unclassified ... | reverse complement strand
GCTGCGCCGAGTGCGGCAGGAACGGGCTGAGCAGGGTGTTGCAGTCGCTGACGGCCTGCGTGACCGTGTGCAGCACCGTCGAGAGGCGGTCCGGGTCGGTCTTGAGCTTCCAGGGCTCCGTCTCGGACACGTACCGGTTGACGTCGCCGACGACGCGCATGGCCTCCGCGACCGCCGCCCGCTGCCGGTTGGACTCGATGAGCCCGCCGACCGTGCCGAACGCCTCGGACGTCGCCTTGAGGACGCCGCGGTCGACGTCGGCCAGCTCGCCCGGCGTCGGGATCTGCCCGAAGTTCTTGTGCACCATGCTCGCCGTGCGGTTCACGAGGTTGCCCCAGCCCGCGACGAGCTCGTCGTTGGTGCGGCGCAGGAAGCTGTCCCACGTGAAGTCGACGTCCTGGCTCTCCGGCCCGGCGGCCGCCACGTAGTAGCGGAACGCGTCCGGCTGGTAGCGCGCCAGCATGTCGCGGACGTAGATGACGACGCCGCGCGAGCTCGAGAACTTCTGCCCCTCGACGTTGAGGAACTCGGAGCTGACCACCTCGGTGGGCAGCTGCAGCGTCCCGTACGGGCCGGGAGCGCCGCCCCTCGACCCCTTCCCGTCGTAGGCCAGCAGCTCGGCCGGCCAGATCTGGGAGTGGAACGTGATGTTGTCCTTGCCCATGAAGTAGAAGGAGCGGGCCGTCTCCTCGTTCCAGAACGCGCGCCACGCCTCCGGGTCGCCCGTGCGCCGCGCCCATTCGATCGACGCCGAGAGGTACCCGATGACGGCGTCGAACCACACGTACAGCCGCTTGGTCGGGTTCTCCTCCCAGCCCTCGAGCGGCACCGGGATGCCCCAGTCGATGTCGCGCGTCATGGCGCGCGGGCGGATGTCGTCGAGCAGGTTGAGGCTGAAGTTCAGCACGTTGGGGCGCCAGCCGCTGCGGGTCCGCAGCCAGTCGCCCAGCGCGTCCGCGAGCGCCGGCAGGTCGAGGAAGAAGTGGTTCGACTCGACGAACTTCGGCGTCTCGCCGTTGATGCGGCTGCGGGGGTTGATCAGGTCGATCGGGTCGAGCTGGTTGCCGCAGTTGTCGCACTGGTCGCCGCGCGCGCCGTCGTACCCGCAGATGGGGCAGGTGCCCTCGATGAACCGGTCGGGAAGGGTGCGGCCGGTGGACGGGGAGATCGCGCCCATCGTGGTCTTCTCGACCATGTAGCCGTTCTTGTGCACTGTGCGGAACATCTCCTGCACGACGGCGTAGTGGTTGCGCGTCGTCGTGCGGGTGAAGAGGTCGTACGACAGCCCGAGCGACGTGAGGTCTTCGACGATGACGCGGTTGTAACGGTCCGCGAGCTGCTGCGGCGTCACCCCCTCCTGCTCCGCCTGCACGAGGATCGGCGTCCCGTGCTCGTCCGTCCCGGAGACCATCAGCACGTCGTGACCCGCCATCCGCATGTGCCGGCTGAAGACGTCGGAGGGAACGCCGAAGCCGGCGACGTGGCCGATGTGCCGCGGGCCGTTGGCGTAGGGCCACGCCACGGCCGAGAGGATGTGGGTCATGCGGGCGATTCTAGGGCCCGGACGTCGACGCGTCCGAGCCGTCCGCACCCCGGCCGGGTCCGCCGCGTCAGCCGAGCGTGACCCGCACCAGGCGGTCGTCGCCGGCGCGCGGGGAGCCGCGGCCGTCGGTGTTGTTGGTCAGCACCCACAGGCCGTCGGCGTCCCCGCCGCCGGCCACCACGGGCACGACGGCACGCAGCCGCCCCAGCTCGCCGACGAGCAGCGCCTGCGGCTCCCCCAGCCCGCGCACGCTGCCGTCCGCGTCCACGGCGCCCTTGCTCGGGTCGGGCCCGTCCTCGTCGCCGGCCTCGTCGCCGTCCTCGTCCGCGCGGGACGCCGTCCCCTCGAACGGCACGCGCCACAGCCGCTCCCCGCGCAGGCCGGCGAGGTACACCGCGTCGTCGGTCACGGCCAGGCCGGACGGCGACGCCTCCGCCGTGGACCACCAGGCCACCGGGGCGACGGTGCCGTCGCCCGCCGGTGGCTGCCCTTCGAGACCCGGCCCCTCGACGTCGGGCCAGCCGTAGTTGCCGCCCGGCGCGATCTCGTTGAGCTCGTCCCACGTGCTCTGCCCGAACTCGCTGGCGAACATCCGGCCCGTCGCGTCCCAGCCGAGGCCCTGCACGTTCCGATGGCCGAACGTCCAGACCGGCGACGAGGGGTCGGGGTTGCCGGGTGCCGGGGCGCCGTCGGTCGTGACGCGCAGGATCTTGCCGGCGAGCGACCCCCGGTCCTGCGAGGCATCCCCGTCGCCCGCGTCCCCCGTGCCGACGTAGAGGAACCCGTCGGGCCCGAAGGCCAGGCGGCCGCCGTCGTGGTTGCCGGCGCGCGGGATGCCGTCGAGGACGGTCGTGAGCCCGCCGAGCACCGTCCCGTCCAGCGCTCCCCGCAGCACGGCGTTGTCGTCCGCGCCGGTGCGGTAGACGAGCACGTCGCCCAACGCCGGGTCGCGCGCGACGCCCAGCAGCCCACCCTCGCCGTCCGGCGTGGTCTGCGCGGCGAGCGCGTCCGCGCCGGGGCCCGTGACGTCCGTCGTCGTGCCGGCGTCGGGGTCCACGACCACCAGCCGCGCCTCGTCGCGCAGGCTGATCAGCAGCGTCCCGTCCGGCAGCGGTGCGAGGCCCCACGGCGCGTCCAGGCCGTCGACGACGGTCTCGACCGAGGCGCCCGGCGTGGCCGCAGGTGCCGCGGACGTCCCCGCGGGGGTGTCGCTCGCCCTCGGCTCCGGGGAGGACGAGCGCGCCGACGGGTCCGGACCGCCGTCGCCAGGGCCGCCGCAGGCAGCGAGCAGGAGCAGGAGCGCCATGACGGGGGCGGCGGCCGCGGAGCGGCGGGACGGGTGGCGCATGACCTCATCCTCCTGCGCGCGGTCGCCACCGTCGACACCGTGCCGGCGGCCTGGCATGCTCTCCCCAAGAACCGGTCAAGGAGGCATGCGATGTCGATCATGGAGTCGATCACCGAACGTCTGCGGCGCCTGTTCCGGCGTGACGACGGGGCACCGTCGGCCGGGCGGCCCGGCCTTCCGCCGCTCTCGGTGGCCGAGGAGCGTGGGCGACCCGCCGCCGGCACCATGGCCGTCCAGCCGCTGTACTGCCCCGGCTCCGCGTGCGGCGGCTACTGCTGACCTCCCGGCCTCCGCGCCGGTGCCCGGGGTGACCGTCATCGACACCCCCGGCTTCTCGACCTACCCTTGACAAAGGGTTTCCCGCCTGCGGGTCCGGCAAAGGAGTCGTCATGAAGATCAGGGCAAGACTCAGGGCCACCTTCCACCGCCGCGAGAAGTTGCCGCCGCTCGACGATGCCGAGCGGCGCCCGCCGTCCTGGGCCGCGGACCCGCGGCTCGAGCCAGACAAGATGGACATGCGCAACCGCCGCTCCGCGGACGCGTTCGGCATGGGCTACACGGACGGCGGCGGCTTCGACGGCGGTCGTGGCGGCGACAGCTTCTGAGCCGCCGCGCGCCGTGGCAGGCTGGCGCCATGAGTGATGCCGCGAGCGCCGCGCCGTCCGTGCGCGCCCTGATCGTCGTCGACGTCCAGCCCACGTTCTGCGAGGGCGGCGAGCTCGCCGTCGACGGCGGGAACCAGGTGGCGGAGGACGTCTCCGCCTACGTCTCCGCCCACCGCGACCGCTACGAGATCGTCGTGACCACGCAGGACTGGCACGTCGACCCGGGCGACCACTTCAGCGACCACCCCGACTTCGTCGACTCCTGGCCGCCGCACGGCATCGCCGGCACGCCGAACGCCGAGCTGCACCCCGCCCTCGCCGACCTGCACCCCGACGTCTCCGTGAGGAAGGGCCAGTACGCCCACGGCTACTCCGGCTTCGAGGGCACCGACGCCGACGGCCGCACGCTGGAGCAGGCCCTGCGCGACGCGCGCGTCGAGGCGGTCGACGTCGTCGGCCTCGTCGAGTCGCACTGTGTGAAGCGCACCGCCCTCGACGCCGTCGGCCTGGGCCTCGCGACGCGCGTGCTCACCGACCTCACCATCCCCGTCAGCCCCGAGCAGGGCGAGCAGGCCCGCGCCGAGCTCGCCGCCGCCGGCGTCGAGCTCACCCCTTCGACCGCGAGGTAGTTCGAAACTCGGCGAGGTAGTTCGAATCCCGGCGAGGTGGTTCACGTCCCGGCGAGGTTCGAACTACCTCGCGCCGTCGTGAACTACCTCGCCGAGTTTCGAACTACCTCGGCAGAATCCGGACTACTTCGCCGCCAGGGCGGCCGCGTAGAGGTCGCGCTTGGGCACCCCGGCCGCGGTGGCGACGTCGGCGACGGCGGCCTTGAGCCGCTCCCCCGCCCGGACGCGGGCCAGCACCTCGGGCACGAGGTCCTCGACGCTGGGAGCCGCGGCCGCGGGCGCGCCGCCCACGACGACGCAGATCTCGCCACGCAGGCCGTCACCGCGGGCCGCGCGGGCGTCCGCCGCGGCGACGACCTCCGCGAGCGGGCCGCGCAGCACCTCCTCGTACGTCTTGGTCAGCTCGCGGCAGACGGCGGCGGGCCGGTCCGTGCCGAACGCGTCGGCCATCGCGTGCAGGGTGTCGGTGATCCGGTGGGGCGCCTCGAAGAAGACCATCGTGCGGGGCTCCGCGGCGAGGGCGCCGAGCCAGCGCGACCGCTCCCCCGCCTTGCGCGGCACGAACCCCTCGAACGTGAACCGGTCGGTGGGCAGCCCGGACAGCGCGAGCGCGGTGAGCACGGCCGACGGGCCGGGGGCCGCGGTCACGCGCAGGTCCCGCTCCACGGCGCGGGCCACGACGCGGTAGCCGGGGTCGGACACGGCGGGCATGCCGGCGTCGGACACGACGAGCACCGTGCCGCCGTCCGCGACGACGTCGAGCAGCTCGTCGGCGCGCGCCTCCTCGTTGTGCTCGTGGTACGACGTCACGCGCCCGGCCACGGTCACCCCCAGGCGCGCGGCCAGGGCGTGCAGGCGGCGGGTGTCCTCCGCGGCGACGACGTCGGCCTCGGCGAGCAACCGGCGCAGCCGTGGCGACGCGTCCTCCGCGTTCCCGATGGGCGTCGCCGCGAGCACGACCGCGCCGGCCTCGGCGTGCGGGGCAGGACGGGAGTCGGGAGACGGTGCGGCGGAGGGCTCGGAGGTCATGGTGACCAGCGTCGCACGCCCCCTACGATGACCCGGTGACCGCCCCCGACGCCGACGCCACCACCACCGGCGATCCCGCGCCCGCGGGCACGCCGCCGAGCCACGCGCGCCACCGCGCGGCCGATGCCCCGGACGAGACGCCCGAGGCCGACGGCACGCCGGAGCCCTCGTCGCAGGGGGCCCCGCCGCCGGCGTTCCCCGGCACCCCGGCGCCGCCGCCGTCCCCGACGCCCGCCGACGGCGACGGCCGCACCACGCAGGCCAAGCTGCTGGAACGCCTGCTCGGCGCGCGGCGCGTCCGGCTCGACCTGCGCCGCAGGGACCGGTTCTGGGGTTGGTTCGGCACGATCGTCGTCACGCTCCTCGCGGCGGCGGCCCGGCTGTGGCAGCTGGGCCAGCCGCAAACGCTCGTGTTCGACGAGACGTACTACGTCAAGGACGCGTTCACGCTCGGGCGCCTCGGCTTCGAGGCGCAGTGGCCCGACGAGCCGAACCCGGCGTTCGAGGCCGGCGACGTCCTCACCTACCTCGACAAGGCTGCCTACGTCGTCCACCCGCCGATCGGCAAGTGGATGATCTGGCTCGGGATGGATGCCGGCGGCGGCGCCACCAGCTCGTTCGCATGGCGCCTGTCCAGCGCGATCGTCGGGATCCTCGCCGTGTTCCTGCTGGTGCGGATCGCCCGGCGGCTGTTCGCGTCGACCACGATGGGTGTGGTGGCGGGGCTGCTGCTCGCCGTCGACGGCGAGGCCATCGTGCACTCGCGCACGGCCCTGCTCGACCAGTTCCTCATGTTCTGGGTGCTGGTCGCGTTCGGCTGCCTGGTGATGGACCGCGAACAGGCCCGGCGGCGGCTCGCGGGCCGGGTCGCCGAGATCCTCGACGCCGGCGGCACGGTGGTCCGCTACGGCCCCCGCCTCGGCTTCCGCTGGTGGCGGCTGGCCGCGGGCGTCAGCCTCGGCCTGGCGTGCGGCACCAAGTGGTCGGGCCTGTGGTTCGTCGCCGTCTTCGGCATCCTCACCGTGCTGTGGGACCTCGCGGCCCGCCGCGCCGCCGGCGTCGGCCGCTGGTGGGAGGACTCCCTCGTCGTCGACGCCGTGCCCGCGTTCCTCACGATCGTGCCCACGGCGCTGGTCGTCTACGTCGCCTCCTGGTGGTCCTGGTTCGTGAACCAGGGTGCCTATCTGCGGCAGTGGGCGGCCGCGCATCCCGGCGAGGGCGTCACTTGGCTGCCCGACCCGCTGCGCAGCCTGCTCCACTACCACCAGCAGATGTGGGAGTTCCACACCGGGCTCTCCTCCGACCACCCGTACGCCTCCCACCCGCTGGGCTGGATCGTGCAGTGGCGTCCCACGTCGTTCTTCTGGGAGAAGGAGTCGCCCGGCCAGGGCACCTGCCCCGCCGACGCCGCGGAGGCGTGCGCCCGCGCCGTCACGTCGCTCGGGAACCCGCTGCTGTGGCTCTTGGGCGCGATCGCGATCGTCGTGACGATCTGGCTGGGGGTCCGGCTGCGCGACTGGCGCGCCCTCGCCGTCCTGAGCGGCACCGCCGCCGGCTGGCTGCCCTGGTTCGCCTACGCGCCGCCGTTCAGCGACCGGACGATCTTCACCTTCTACTCGATCGTCTTCACGCCGTTCGTCGTGCTGACGCTCGTCTACCCGATGGTCGTGGCCCTGGAGCGCACGGAGGGACGACGGCGCGAGCGTTCGCTCGTCGTGGCGACGATCGTCGCCGTCCTCGTCGTGATCGTCGCCGTGTCGGCGATCTTCTACCCGCTGTGGACGGGCATGCAGGTGCCGTACTCGTACTGGCAGAACGTCATGCGGCTGGAGTCCTGGGTCTGACCCAGCCCCTCCGTTGTGGGTGGGCTCGTGGCCCTGTTCTGGCCCGAAACTGGGCCACGCGCCCACCCACAACGACTCAGGGGGTGGGCCAGTCGACCTGCGGGGTCTCGTGGAAGGCCCAGCCTCCGGCGCGCCAGGCGGGGGCCTGCGCGGCGGTGCGGGCGCGGAAGGCGTCCCAGTCCTTGCGCTCGGACGCGGTCCAGGCGACCTCGGCGACCGCGCCGAGGCGCGGCAGCAGCATGGAGAACAGCTCGTCGCGGGTGGTGATCGTCTCGGTCCAGACGGCGGCCTCGACGCCCTCGACGGAGTCGGCGGACAGGCCGTCGATGACGGCGGTCGGCTCCCAGTCATAGGAGTCACGCAGCTCGACGTAGCCCGCCCAGTGCAGGCCCAGCTCGTGCTCGGGCGTGTACTTCATGTCGAGGTAGGCGTGGTTGCCGGGCGACATGATGAACCGCGCGCCCGCGTGCGCCGCCGCGACGAAGCGCGCGAACTCCTCCCCCTTGGGCTCCCAGTACTGCAGCAGCGTGCCGGGCTCCACGGGGCCGCGGGCGCCCTCCTGCCAGAAGATCGGCGTCTTGCCGTGCTCGCGCACGATCCGCGCCGCGAGCTCGACGAACTTCGCGAACTCCTCGACCTCCATCGTGTGCACCTCGTCGCCGCCCACGTGCACCCACTCGCCGCGCGTCATGCCGGCGACGTCGCCGATCACGTCGCGCAGGAACGGCTCGGTGGCCGGGTTGTCGAACCACAGGCGCGAGAAGCCGACCTCGATGCCCTCGTAGGGCTCCGTGGCCAGGCCGTCCTTCGTCAGCGCCCCGTACACCTGCGTGGCAGCGTTGATGTGCCCGGGCATGTCGAACTCCGGCACGATCGTCACGAACCGCGCCGCCGCGTACTCCTGCAACGCTCGGAAGTCGTCCACCGTGAGGAACCCGGCCGTGCCGCCGCCCACCTGGCTGTCGGACGCCTTCTCCAGCTCGGGGCGCGACGGCGTCTCGATCCGCCAGCCCTGGTCGTCGGTGAGGTGCAGGTGCAGCACCCGCAGCTTGAACGCGCCGACCAGGTCGACGACGGCGCGGATGTCCTCGGGGCCGAACCAGTGCCGCACGACGTCGAACGACAGCCCGCGCCAGCGGTACCGGGGGGCGTCGTGCACGACGACGGCGGGCACCTCGCGCGCGCCGCCCGCCGGGCCCGCGGCGGGGACGAGCTGGCGCAGCGTGCGCACGGCGTGCAGCAGTCCGACGGGCTCGGGGGCGGTGGCCTCCACGCCCGCCGTCGTGACGCGCAGCGTGTACCGCTCCGCGCTGTCGGAGCCCTCGGGCCCGGCGGCGGCGTCGAGCCGCAGCACGACCGGCGTGGCGCCGTCCGCCTCGGCGGACCCCGCGTCGACGACGCGCACGCCCACCGCCTCCAGCTGCTCGGCCACCACGACGGCGAGGGCGTCGTCGGGCACGACGAGCCGGGCGACGTCCAGGGCGAGCGGGGCGGCGTCCTGCCCGTCGACGACGGTGGGCCACGGGATCAGGGACAGCACGATGATCGTTCTCCAGGGGCGCGGGTCGACGGCACCCGGTCGGCGCCGACGGAGGATCGAAACGTTACGTTAGCGATCCTGCCGAATCGATCGAACCCCTGTCAACGACGCCGCTCGACGGCCCGGCCGCCCGTCAGGAGGCGGCGATCAGCACCGGCGCCGGATCGGTCGGCACGACCGACCCCGCGGCCCCGGCCGCCGGACCCGACCACCCGAGGTGCACGCCGTCGGGCAGGTCGGCGCTCACCTGGTTCCACACCCACTCCCCGGTCGTGGCGCCGCCGGTCAGGTCGGCGAGGACGAGGGTCTCCACCTGGGGCACCGAGCGCAGCAGCGCCCGGTCGGGCACCGACTCGGGTCGCGTCTGGTGCACGACCAGCAGGGCCGGCGGAAGACCCTCCCGCGACACCAGGTCGGCCAGGTACGCACTCACCCCGCCGAGCTCGGCCGCCGACATCTGGTGGGACGTCGTCGCCACGCCGTCGCCGACCCGGGTCTCGGGGTGCAGGGCGACCCCCACCCCGGGCGTGCGCAGCAGCGCCTCGGCCGCACGCACCTGTTCGACCACCGGTGCCGGGCCCGCACCGACGTCGAGCAGCACGTACACCCCGGCGTCCCGCGCCGCGTCGACCAGCGGACGCAGCGCGTCCACGTCCTCCTGCGTCACCCAGTCGCCGTCCTCGCCCGGGCTGCTCGCGGTGGCGCTGACCGGCAGCACGAGCGTCGGCACGACGGGACCGTCCGCAGCATCGTCCGGCGCGTCGTCGCTCGGCGCGTACGCGGCGGCCGCGGCCTGCGCCCGCGCGACGGCGGACGCGGGGTCGTCCCAGACCGTCGCGTCGACCGCGACGTACCGCGCCGGCAGCAGGTGCTGCGACCCGGTGGGCAGCAGCGCCGCCCGCTCCGCGGCCGCGACGCGCCAGGCGAAGGTGCCGGCATCGCCGAACGACCGCCCCAGCCCCACGACGGTGAGCGCCTGCGCCCGGTCCACGGTCTCGACGACGTGCCGGGACGCGAGGTCCCCGCCGGGCACCTCGGTCGTCACGGCCCCTGCCGCGCGCAGCGACGCGATCGCGGCCTCCTGCCCGTCCTGCGGGTCGACCAGCGCGAGCACCTCGCGCAGCAGCCGCGGCGCCCCCTCGGTCCCGCCGGACGCGGACGGGGACGCCCCCGCGCCTGCGCCGAGCAGGGAGTCGAGGCGGTCGACGAGATCCTCCAGGTCGTCGTCCTCGAGCGCCGGACCTGCGCCGTCGTCCGCGCCGTCGTCCGCGCCGTCGTCCCCGCCGACGACGTCGGGGCTGACGGTGATCGCCTGGACGCCCGCGGCGTCCGCGACCTGGCGTGCCGCCGCCCCCGGCTCCGTCTCGGCGTCCACGTCGGCAGCCTCCGAGGCGTCGGTACCGTCGGCCGCGTCCGTGGCGGCGTCCTCGGCCCGCTCGTCGCCCGTGACGACGACCGCGGCGCGCGCGCCGAGCCGCTCGAGCTCCTCGGCGACGCCCGCCCCTGCGCCGTCGGCCAGCAGGGCCGGGGCGTGCACGGCCACCGCCGTGGCGGCCAGGGCCTCCCGCGCCCCGGCGTCGTCCGCGTCGGCGAGGACCACGACCTCCGACCGCGCGAAGACCGTCTGGCTCGTCGTGAGGGCGAGCTCGGCCGGGTCGGCGGCGTCGAGGAGCACCGTGTGCGTGGACAGGTCGCGCACCGCGACCGCCGGGGCGCCCGTCGACGGGCTCGCCGCCTCGCCGGGCGGCGAGGCCGCACAGCCGGTGAGGGCGAGTGCACCGGTCAGGACGACGGGCAGGACGAATCGGACGTTCCGGAGGGGCACGCCCCTCATCTTTGCGCATCCACCGACCGCTGGTCGACGGCTTCCACGACCTCGTCACAACCGCAGAGGAGGACGCCGTCCGTTCCCGTCGTCCGGACGGGCCACCCCGTCGGACAAAGACTGTCGCACCCGCCCGGCACCATCGGGGCATGCCGAGCGACCTCCTCCTGCGCATCCACGGGCCCGAGTTCAAGGCCATGTCCGAGCGGGTGCTGCGCGCCACCGCGCTCACCTCCCGCCTCAACGTGCTGCCGTTCGACGACGAGGCGGGCAAGGCGGAGCTGTTCGCGCAGATCCTCGGTCGCCCGCTCCCGTCGAGGGTGACGATCTATCCGCCCTTCTACACGGACCACGGCCTGAACCTCGACCTCGCCGACCGGGTGTTCGTCAACCAGAACTGCACGTTCCTCGACTACGCCGGGATCCGGCTGGCCGAACGCGTGATGGTGGCGCCGAGGGTCACGTTCATCACCGTCGGCCACCCGGTCGACACCGACGACCGCAAGGTGTGGCTCACCGGCGGCCCGATCGACGTCGAGGAGAACGTGTGGATCGGCGCAGGGGCCACCGTCCTGCCGGGCGTCACCATCGGCCGGGACTCCGTGATCGCTGCCGGGTCCGTCGTCACCGACGACGTGCCGCCCCGCAGCCTCGTCACCGGCGGCAAGGCGACGGTACGCCGCAGCTGGTGAGGCTCGGCCCGGGGTGAAATGCGGCCCGGCGGTTGAGGCCCTCGTCGACCGTTCCTACGCTGCAGAGGTGTCCGAGGCGGGCCAGGACGTCGCCAGCACCTCGCGCCGCCGTCTGCGCCGCGAGGCGTGGGGCTTCGCCGTCGGGTCGCTGTGCTTCCTCGTCGGCGCGCTCCCGCCCTACGCCGACGCCATGGGCGCGGTCGCGACGGGCGCCACGTTCGTCGTCGGGTCGGTGTTCTTCACCGCTGCGGCATTCGTCCAGCTGAGCCTGAGCGGGCGGCGTCCGCCGCGGGCCGGCACGCACCCCGCCGACCGGTGGGACTGGTGGGCCGCTGCGGTCCAGCTCGTCGGCACGGTGTGCTTCAACGTGAGCACGGTCGCCGCACTGGTGGCATCCGTCGCCGACCCGGAAAGGCTCGGCGCAGGGTGGAAGCCCGACGCGTACGGTTCGGTCGCTTTCCTCGTCGCGTCGGCGTGCGCGATCGTCGCGACCCGCGACCGCGGGCACCTGTGGGACCGGGACGCCCGGACCTGGCACGGCACGTGGCTCAATGCGATCGGGTCGGTTGCGTTCGCCGCCTCGGCCGTCGGGGCGTACGTCCAGCCGTCCACGGGCACCTACCTCAGCGCGTGGTGGGACCAGGCCGGGACGCTCGTCGGGGCGCTCTGCTTCCTCGTCGCGGCGCTGCTGTCGCGCCGCGCGGCCTGACCCGGGACGGGCCACACAGGGCCCGGGAAACGACGAAGGCCGCCGCACCAGGTGCGGCGGCCTCCGGCCTTCGGTGGAGCTAGGGGGATTCGAACCCCCGACCTTCTCATTGCGAACGAGACGCGCTACCAACTGCGCCATAGCCCCGAGAGCGGTGCCAACATTAGCACCCCGTCACGGCAGGTCGCCAAATCGGCTCAGCCCGCCGCGCGACGCCGGGCGAGGATCTCGTCCAGCGGCAGTCCGAGGGTCTCGGTGCGCGGCCGCGGCTCGTCGACGGCCGTCAGGTCCGATGCCGCGTCGGCGGTCGACGACGTGGCGCCCAGGGTGCCGGGAGCGCGCTCGGCGACCGGAGCCCCGGCCGGCGTCGCGGTCGGCCCGAGCGTCGCGCGGATGCTCGCGGCCAGCGCCGCACCGCGCGCGGCCTCTCCCGCCGGAAGCGCGCGGCCGGCGTCCCGACCCGCACCGACGGCCGGGAGCGGCCGCGGCTCGCGCCGAGGCGCCGCCGGCTTCGTGACGTACGTCGGCAGGGGCACGGGCACGGGCTCCCACGGCTCGCTGCCGACGGGTGGCGGCCCGGCGGGCGCGCCGTCGCCGGCATTCCCGGGGTCCACGACGACGACCGGCTCGGGCGTCGCCGGCTCGTCGGCGCGGACGTCGAAGACGAGGCGCTCCGACGACGCGGCGGCGCGCCGGACCGGGGCCGGCTCGGGCTCCGCGCTCTCCTCGCCTCGGGCGTCGTCGGCGGGGACGGGCACGCGGGAGCTCGGGGAGGCCGGCTCCGTGCGCCGTGTCACCCGCGAGGGGGTCCTGGCCGCGGGCTGGGCGCCGGCCGCCGAGACGCGCGGGATCATCTGGGTGTGCGCGGCAGACGGGCGCACCGCGTGGCCGGTCACTCGCGGACGGTTGCGCGGCGCGTGCGGGCCGCCGTTGGCCAGGGCGCGCGCCTCGGTCGCCTGCCGCTGCGCCGCCTTGCGATCCGCGACCCAGCGCGCGTCGGCGCGGCGGGCCTGCAGCACCGCGACGCGGCCCAGCACCAGCACGACGAGCAGCAGCGCGGAGGGCGCGGCCCCGGCGTACCAACCGACCAGGCCGAGCCCGACGACGACCCAGCCGCCGATGGTGACGAGCAGCAGGAGGACGGTCAGGAGGAGCCGGCGCCGCGCCCGTGCGGCGCGCTGCTCGAGCAGGGCGAGACGCGACTCGCGGGGCCGGTCGGCCTGCCCCGTGGCGCGCGGGGCCGTCAGGGCACGCGACGCGCCCCCGTCGTCGTCCAGACCCATCGGTCGCTCCCCTCGTCCGCCCTCCGACGACCTGCCGGGCACCAGCAGCGGCGTCGCTCCACCGGTCGGGGTCGTCACCCCGCGCGTGCCGCCCGCACCCGCCACCGCCAGCACCCGGAGCCCACCGGAGAACCTGTCGTCCACCCGCGCGTCCAACAGCTGCTGGCGGTGCCGCAGCCGGTGCGGCACCCAGAAGCCCAGCCACAGGACGAACAGCGCGAGCACCGCGAGTCCTGCCGCCGACGTTTCCACGTCACGACGGTAGGGGACGCGACGACGCCGCGGACGCACGCCGTCGCGGCGTGTCCGTGGTCCGCCCCGACGGCCGGGCACCGCGAAGGTGGTGCGGAGGTGGTGCGGCGTCAGCCGTCGTCGCCGTCGCGCACCTGCTGCCAGCGGGCCAGGAGGCCTTCCGGCACGTCCTCGGTGGTGAGGGCGAAGCTGCGGTGGTCGCGCCACCGGCCCTGGATGTGCAGGTAGCGCTCGCGCACGCCCTCGTCGCGGAACCCGAGCTTCTCCACCACCCGCAGGCTCGGGGCGTTCTCGGGGCGGATGTTGATCTCGATGCGGTGCAGCCCCAGCACGGCGAGGCAGTAGTCGCCCGCCATGGCGACCGACGTCGGGATGACGCCGCGGCCCGCGACGTCGCGCGACACCCAGTACCCGATGCTGGCGGAGCACAGGGAGCCGTAGACGATCTGGGACACGGTGAGCTGCCCCACCAGGGCGCCGTCGAGCTCGACGGCGAACGGCAGCGTCGTGCCCGCGCGCGCCTGCGCGGACAGCGCCCGCAGGTAGTCGCCGAACGTCGACGCGGCGGGCCGCTCCCCCGGTGAGGTCGCCTCCCACGGCTCGAGCCAGCTCGCGTTCGCCGACCGCAGGCGCAACCACTCGGGGCCGTCCTTGCGGCGCAGCGGTCGCAGCACGACCGCGCCCGAGGGCCCGTCCTCGCGCAGCGTCACCGGCCACGGCCGGGACACGGCCCATCCCCGGGCGAGCTTGTGCGTCATGCCACCTCGTTCCGTCCCGACGCTCCACCCGTGCCCGCGGGCCGGAGCCGTTCTCGGCGTCTCCGGCGCGCGCCGGGAACTCCCCGGACGGGACCCTGCCACAATGGCCCCATGCACGGCGACCGCAACGGATCGAGAGCACACCAGCCGTACCCCGTCGTCGCCGGGATGGAGCCCGCGGACGTCAAGGAGGAGCTCCGTCGGGCCATCCGCGCCCACCGCGCCGAGCGCTCCCCGCGCCTCCGGGACGAGGCCGCGCACGCCTTCGCGGAGGTCCTCGCCACGGTGCCCGCCGTCCGCGACGCCGCGGTCGTCGCCACGTACGTCTCGCGCCCCACCGAGCCGGGCACGCACGTCCTGCTGGAGCGGCTCGCCGCGCGCGGCGCCCGGGTGCTCCTGCCCGTGCTCGGCGCGGGGCTGGCCCGCGACTGGGCCGAGTACGCGGGCCCCGACGACCTGCTCGAGCGCGCGCCCGGCCGTCCGCCCGAGCCGAGCGGGCCCGCCCTCGGCGCCGAGGCCATCACGCAGGCCGACGTCGTCGTGGCGCCGGCCCTCGCCGTCGACGACCGCGGCGTCCGCCTCGGCCAGGGCGGCGGCTGGTACGACCGGCTGCTGAAGATCCGCCGACCGGGCGTGCCCGTCGTCGCGCTCGTCTTCCCCGAGGAGCTCTACGACTCCGCCACCCACCCGCTGCCCGCCGAGGAGCACGACGTGCCCGTGCACGCCGTCGTCACCCCGGACGGCTGGCGGGAGCTTCCTGACCTCGCGAGGTAGTGCGAAGTCAGGGGACGAGCGTCGCGCGCGTCTCCGCCGACTCCTCGACCGCCCCGCGGGAGAACGGCCACGCGAACGTCTTCCCCGCGGCCCACTCGTCGAGCTGGTCGTCGTAGTGCGACGACGCCGGGTGGCCGGACACCCCCGTGACGGTCACCCACGTCGACGCGTCCAGGTCGGCCAGGTCCACCACCATCCGCATGGACGGGCCGGTCGTCACGGCGAAGCTGCCGGTGCCGGCGTCCCACCCCGTGGCGTTGACGATGGACGAGCCGCCGGGCATCCGCACCGGGTCGGGGTTGACGAGGTCGCGCACCGGTCCGGGCACGCCCTCACCGCCGATCACCGGGTGCTCGAGCTGCAGCGTGTGCAGCGTGCCCCAGTCCCAGTCGGTCGGCTCCTTCGACAGCTCGACCGTGAGGTCGCGGCGCGCGCTGGTCAGGGCTCGCGTGAGGATCTCGTCGCGTGACTCGACGACGTTCGCCGTCGTGCGGTCGTCCCAGAACGCGTCCTCGGAACGGTCCAGCATCGACGTCACCACCAGGAGCCACTGCGACCCCCCGTCGGGGCGCATGCTCGGGGGCAGGTCGTCCCAGAACGCCTCCTGCAGGAGGTTGCGCCACACCGCGGCGAAGTAGGCGGCCGCCGGGGAGTCCGCGTCCATCCGGTAGTCCCAGTCCGCGAGCAGGTCCTGCCCGGCGGCGACGTACGAGTCGTCGAGGTCGATGTCGAGCAGCGTGGGCACCAGGGCCTCCGCGAACGCCGACCAGTCGTCGTTCTGGATGCGGTTCATGTCCTCGGCCGTGAACGGCCGGCCGGCGGCGATCTGCTGGGCGAGCAGGGTGCGGATGCGCTCCGACCGGTAGCCGTAGTCCCAGTCGTCCGCGAGGTACGGGCTCGACCCGTCGCGCAGCACGGCCTGGTTGGCCGCGACGACGAAGCCCTCCTCCGGGTCGAGCGCGCGCGGCATGTCGTCGGCGTCCACCCACCCCTGCCAGTCGTACCGCGGGTCCCAGCCGGGGCGCGGCCAGGTGCCGTCGGACGGCACGGGGCCCTTCACCTCGGAGCGGACCGGGATGCGGCCCGGCGCCTGGTACCCGATGTGCCCGTCCGTCGTGGCGAACACGATGCTCTGGGCCGGCACCTCGAACAGCGCGGCCGCCGCGCGCACGTCGTCGGCGTCCTGCGCCGTGTCGAACGCGAAGACGGCGTCGGCCGTGCGGCCGGGCTGCAGCGCCGTCCACTGCAGGGCGACGGCGTACTCGCCGAACTCCGTGCCCTCCGAGGTGGGCGAGCCCACGACGTCCCCGACGTCGAGCACGTCCGAGACGATCGGGCCGTGCTCGGTGCTCCGGACCGTGATGTCGACCGGGGTGCCGCCCGCGACCCGGATGGTCTCCTGGCGCGTGTCGAGCTGCTCCCACTGCTCCCCGGCGGCGTCCTTCAGCCACGTGTCGCCGCGCACCCGCTCGATGAAGAAGTCGGTGACGTCGGCTCCCATGTTGGTCAGGCCCCACGCGAGGTCGCCGTTGTGCCCGATGACGACGCCCGGGAAGCCCGCGAAGGAGAAGCCGGCGACGTCGAACGGGCACTCGGCGGAGACCTCGTTGCAGTGCAGGCCCACCTGGGACCAGATCCCGGGCGCGGACAGCGCGAGGTGCGGGTCGTTCGCGAGCATCGGCTCGCCCGACTCCGTGTGCTCCCCCGACACGACCCACGAGTTGGAGCCCGCCGCGTCGCCGCGGCCCACCAGCACCGGCACCGCGTCCAGCGCGCTGCGCGTCGACTCGACGGCGGCGCCCAGCGCGGCGGTGGCCGCGCCGCCCCCGCCCGTCGCGCGGCCCGTGAGGGCTGACGTCAGCTCGGCGTCGGACCCGGTGTCGGACCCGGTGTCGTCCGACGTCTCGTCGCTCGACGTCCGCGCGGCGGGGCGCTCGTTGGCCAGGTCACGGTTGCGCAGCACCGGCCGGTTGCCGCTCTCCCCGTACGCCGGGAACAGCTCGTCGACCAGGTCCGTCTCCCCGAGCGTGCTGTACGCCAGGGCGCGGTCGAGCTCGCTGTCGTAGTTGCCGCGCAGGTCCCAGGCCATGGCCTTGAGCCAGGCGAGCGAGTCGACGGGGTCCCACGGCTCCGGCTCGGCCACGTCCACGCGCGCGCCGAGCACCGTGTACTCGACGCCGAGCTCCTCCGGGTCACGGCTCTCGAGGTACGCGTTCACGCCCTGCGCGTAGGCCTGCAGGTAGTCGCGCGACTCGTCCGAGATGAGGTGCCACTCCTGCTCGGCCACCTGACGCCACCCGAACGTGCGGATCACCTTGTCCGCCTCGATCGCCGCCGGGACGTCGCCGACCAGCTCGGCGAGGCGCCCGGACGTCACGTGACGGCGGTAGTCCATCTCGAAGAAGCGGTCCTGCGCCTGCAGGTACCCCTGGGCGCGGAACAGGTCCTCCGGGTTGTCCGCGTAGACCTGCGGCACGTCCTGGGCGTCGCGGCGCACCTCGACGGCGGAGCTGAGACCGGGCACCTGCTGCGAGCCCTCGTGGTCCGGCAGCGGCCGGCGCAGCGTCACGACGGTGAAGACCGTGCCGGCCACGAGGGCCAGCACCACGACGACGGCGACGCCGACGACGGCGCTGCGGAGCCGCGAGCGCCGGCGGGGTGCCTCCTCGGTCTCCGTCACGTCCTGGGAGGGGTCGGGGTCGGACGGGTTTCCGGGCTCTGTAGGGGTGACGGTCGCTGACACGCAGGCGAGACTACCGTCCGGCGTATGATTGGCACTCGCATCACCCGAGTGCCAGCATCGCGCCCTCCCCGGGCCGGTGCCGGCGTCCGCCCCGAGGAGATCACGTGCCCACCTATGCGTACCGGTGTGCCGACTGCGGCCACGCCTTCGACGTCCACCAGTCGTTCACGGACGACTCGCTGACCGTCTGCCCCGAGTGCGGCGGGACGCTGCGCAAGCAGTACGGCACCGTGGGTGTGACGTTCAAGGGGTCGGGCTTCTACCGCACCGACTCGCGGTCCGGGTCGGGCAAGGGCTCCGGCTCCTCCTCGAGCTCCTCGTCGTCGAGCGGCTCGTCCGGCTCCTCCGGCGGCTCGTCCGGCAGTTCTTCCGGCAAGGAGTCATCGCGCAGCTCGTCGAGCTCGTCGAGCACCTCGTCGTCCGGGTCGTCCAGCACCTCCAAGGCTGCGTCCTCCTGATCGTCCGGCGGCACCCGGTCGACGACACCGCCGCGGCGGTCCCGACCGCGGACGCTGCCCCCAGGCCGGCGCCGTCCACAGGGATGCGCACCGCTCTGACGTACGGGGACCGGGCGACCTAGCGTCGCCCGCATGCCGTTGCTCGACACGCTTCCCCGACCTGCCTCCCGCCGCGCCCCGGAACCACGGGCCGGGTACGCACGTCCGCCGGAGCCCGGCGACCCGGTCGGACGACGCCGGGCCGCGCGGCGGCTGCGGTCCGCCCTCTGGCGGGCCCGCTTCGTGCTCGCCGCCGTCTGCTGCGGCCTCGCGGCAGCCGCCGTCGTGCAGGCGGTGCGGCCGGCCCCGCCGCCGACGGTGGACGTCGTCGTCCCCGCCCGCACGCTCCACGCGGGCAAGCCCGTGGCCGCCGCGGACCTCACCACCGTCGCCGTGGCCGTCGCCCTCGCCCCCGACGGCGTGGCCACGGACCCCGCCGAGCTCGTCGGGCGCACCCCGGTGACGTCGCTGCCCGCCGGGCTCCCCCTCCACCCCGGGCTGCTGCCCGGCGGTGGCGTGGTCGCGCAGGCCCCGCGGGGGACCGTCGTGGTTCCCGTACGTCTGGAGGACACCGCGACGGGATGGCTGCGTCCGGGCGACCGCGTCGACCTGGTCCTGACCGGCGAGGCCGCCCGGGCCCTGGGCGACGCCGGGAAGGGCAGCGAGACGGACGGCCGGGACGACGCCTATCTCGCACGGCGGGCCCTGGTGCTTCCGCGGCCAGAAGGCCCCGCACCGGCCGGCGGCGGCCTGCTGGGCGGCGCGACCGGGGCGTCCCAGGACGCCGACGTCACCCTCGTGGCGGTGTCGGAGGACGAGGCCCCGGCGCTGTCCGCCGCGTCGGGGTGGGGCACCGTCGGCGCGGTGCTCGTGCGATGACACGCCCCCGCCAGCCGTTGCAGCGCGCGAGGTGCCCCGAGAGAATCGGCGACCGACAGCCCACGCCCGGCACGCTCCGGGCGCGCACACCACAGGGGGAATCACGTGAAGAGCATGCTCGCCGGCTTCAAGGAATTCATCATGCGCGGGAGCGTCGTCGACCTCGCCGTCGGCATCATCATCGGCGGCGCGTTCACCGCCGTCGTGACGGCGATGGTCGACAACATCCTCAACCCGATCATCGGCGCGATCTTCGGCAAGCCCGACCTCACGGGCCTCTGGGACATCACGCTGCGTGGGGCGCACGACGGCATCGACGCCTCGGTGCTGTCGGTCGGCGGCTTCCTCAACGCCGTCCTCAACTTCCTCATCATCGCGGCGGCGCTGTACTTCGCCATCGTGATGCCGCTGAACAAGCTCGCCGAGCGCCGCGCCCGCGGTCAGGAGGAGGAGCCGGAGCCGCTGGCGCAGGACACCGTCCTGCTGCAGGAGATCCGCGACCTGCTCGCCGCGCAGTCCGGCCGCTCGCAGTACTGACGTCCGCGGCACCGACGCTCGTCAGCGCCGACCCCAGTGCGGCGGCACGTCGCGCAGCAGCCGGTCGTCGTTGTCGGCATGGCCGCCGCGGTCGTCGGCCGTCTCGCCGAACACCGGCTCCCGCTCGGTGCCCTGCCGGACCACGCGGCGTCGCGCCCGCTTGCGGGGGCTCGCCTCGTCCGTCGGGGTGGCCTCGGCACGGGGCCGGTCGGAGGAATCACTCACGCGACCATTGTCCGGCATCCCATTGTCCGGCATCGCCTGTCGGACGGCGTCGGACGTCGCACGCTGGAAGCGTGGCGGCACGAGCCCGGCGGCGCACCGAGGTGCGCCGCCAGGCTCGTGTTCGTCCCCCGGTGCCTGACGGTCAGGCGTCAGGCCGCGGCTCGCTGTCGACATCAGCATCAGCATCAGCATCGGCATCGGTGGCCGCGCCCTCCGCCTCGCTCGCATCGCCCTCGGTCACGTCGCTCGCTACCGCGTCACGCTCGGCCACGTCACTCTCGGCCACGTCACTCTCGGCCACGTCACTCTCGGCCACGTCGCTCTCGGCCACGTCACTCTCGGCCGTGTCGCTCTCGGCCACGGCGTCGTGCCCCTCCGGGGCCTCGTCGCGCGACTCCTCGACGCCGTCGCCCGGCGCCACCTCCGTGACAGCGGCCTCCGCGACCTGCGTGGCGACCTCGGCGTCCGCGGCGACCTCGACGACGTCGGGCACGACGCCGAGGTCGACGGGCGGCTCGTCCTCGTCCGGGAGCACCGGGACGACGACCTCGCGCGGAGGGACGACGCCGCCGGCGGTGCCGATCCGTTCGTCGCGCACGCGCTGCACGAGCCGGCGCACGCGGTCGGCCTCGCCGTCGGGGTCGAGGAACGCGGCCGCGGACCAGACCTGGGTGACGACCCATCCGAGGCGCTCGAGCCGCTCCGCGAGCTGCCGGTCGCGCACGCGCACGGACGGCTCCGCGACGTACGCGGCGTCGTCGGTGAGCACGGCGACGAGCAGCTCGCCCGGCAGGTCGGGGTGACCCACGACCAGCGGGATGCGGTCGCCGTCCGGGGCGCCGTAGTCGGTCTCGACGAGGTAGCCGAGCTTCCACAGCCGCTCGCCGAGGTCGACGAGCAGGCGGTCCGGCGCGCGACCCACGTCGACGCCGTTGCCGAGCCGCACCTGGTCGGCGACACCGGACCGGCGCTCCGCCAGCTCCAGCGTCTCGACGAGCAGGCGCGGACCGGCGCTGCGCAGGCGCTCGGGGTCGAGCGCGTCGGCGGTGAAGCAGGACACGACGTGCAGCCGCTTGCGGGTGGCGCCCAGCGCGCCGACGAGCATGGCCTCTCCCCCGGCCTCGCCGAGGACGCCGAAGCGGTGCAGCACGCGGCCGTGCGGCGTCCGACCGAAGCCCACCGACAGCAGCACGGTGTCCCGCGACAGCCCGGCCACGCCGGTGATGTCCGCGACGACCACCGGCTCGGGACGCGAGCCCGAGAAGAACGGCGCCAGCGCGGGGTTGGCCCGGACCTCCGCGAGCAGCGCCTCGCGCACCCGGTCCGCGTGCGCGGCCGTCACCGTGACGATCGCGAACGTCTCCTCCGGGCGGGTCAGGGCGTGCTCGATCGACACCTCGACGACGCGGTCCACCTCGGCCTGCGTGCTCTCGACGCTGCCGGAGACCGGGTCGGGCATGCCGGTGCCCTCCACGACGTCGAGGTGCACCAGCGGCTCGGCGCGCGGCAGGGGCGCCGGCCGCAGCAGCCCCTCGTACCCGTGCGCGGCGAGCAGGCGGGTCAGCTCCGGGTCGCGGCTGTGCTCGTGCGGCTGCAGCGTCACCGTGGGCAGCAGCGCGGACAGCTCGTGCACGCTGGAGCCGGACGCCGAGCGCGGGTCGCCCACCACGACGACCTGCCGTCCGCGCGCGAGGGCGGGCACCACGACCTCGGTGGGCACGTGCTGCACGGCGTCGAGGATCACGACGTCGGCCGTGCGGTGCTCCGGCAGCAGGTGCGGCACGAGGGTGGGCGTCGCGACCAGCGCGGGGCGGAGGCGGCGCAGGATGTCGCCGTGCCGCTCCGCGAGGTCGCGCAACGTCGTCATCCGGCCCTCGATGAGCTCGGTGAACAGCGCCTCCGCGGAGTCGCGGTCCTCGCGCATCGCGGCCCCGAGGTGCGCCCGCGCGGCGACCCGCACCGGCTGGGAGAGCGCCGCGAGGTGCGCGCGGTCGAGGTCGCGGAAGCGGCGGGCGAGCGCGTCGAGCCCGACGCCGTCCTGCCCGGCGAGCACCGGGTCGGCGCCGAGCAGCTGCTCGAAGACGGACGACCACCAGGCGAGCTCGAGCTCCGCGGCGACGAGGTCGCCGGGCACGCGCCGGTCGGTGAGGTCGTCCACGAGGTCGCCCACGCCGGCGGTCCGCGCCGCACGCAGCAGGCTGGTGCGCTCGGGCAGCACGGCCAGCGCGTCCGCGTCACCGGCCAGCCGCTGCAGCCGCTCCGCGAGGCCGTCCAGGTCGAGGTCCAGCAGGTGGCCGCCCAGGGTGGTCGGCGCCAGCACCGGCTCGAGCGCCTCGAGGTCGATGCGCACGGCCTCGTAGGTGTCCTCGATGGAGGCCAGCCCCTCGGGGAGCGTCGGCCAGCCACCGCGCTGGGCGTGCTCGGCCCAGACGTCGCGCTGCTCCTGCACCTGGACCAGGGCCTCGTGCAGGTTCGGCACCCGGACGCCGGGCCGCACCATGTCCTTGGCACGCTTGCGCAGCCTGCGGCGCGCGAACCAGCCCATCTCGATGCCGTGCTCGGCCCGCCAGCGCCGCGACGCGGTCGCCTGCACGAGGTCGGCCGCCGTCCGCTCGAAGACCATCGGGTGGAACAGGTCGAGCGTGCTGCGCATGCCGCCGAGCATCGCGAGCTGCGCGCCCCAGCCGCGCACCGTCGTCGGTGTCGTCAGACCCGTGACCTCGCCCGTGTACGCGAGCTGGCGGCGCAGCTGCGGGAGGGTGACGTCGCGCAACCGCTCCACGCGCACCAGCGCCTGCCGCGCGTCGTCGTCGGTGAGCAGGTGCGCGCCGTACCAGGGCGTCGACGACGGGCGCAGCGTGAAGGCGCCCAGCGCGGCGGCCCGCTCCAGGCCGGCGGCGATCTCGCGGCGCCGCTCCGGCGTGAGCGCGAGCACCGACTCCGAGGCGAGCCGCACCGTGGTGGACGGCGCGGGCCGCTCGGCGGTGAGGCGCGCGAGCGCCTGCAGCGCGTCGTACGCGGACACCTGCCAGGGCGAGCGCGGCTGGTGCAGCGCCTCGATGTAGCCGGTGAGCTGGGACCGGGTGCCGATCAGCGCGTCGCGCACGCGCGCGGCGCCGTCCACGTCGACCTGCTCGGGCTCGCTCGCCATCGCGGACAGCAGCCTGCGGGTCACGTCCTCGCGCCACGTCGGGTGCGGCGGCACGTCGAGCAGCAGGCTCTCCAGGCCGAGGGACTCCAGCTGCAGCGCGAGCCGGTCCGCGGCGCGCCGGTGGCCGGTCACGTAGAGCACGGAGCGGCCCGCGGCGGTCGCCTCGCCGACGACGGCGGCAAGCGTCCCCGCGACGTCCGAGCCGACCGGCGCGTCGACGAACAGGTGACCGCCGGTGGCCAGCGCGTCCAGCACGGAGCGCTGCTGCGGGTCGAGGTCGCCCACCCCCCGCTCGCGCGTCGGGTCCGCGTCGCCCCGGCGCAGGGCCGGGAGCTCGAGCGCCGACAGCCGCTGCGCGGCGTCGTCCACCCCGGCGAGAGCCGCCACCACCTCGTGCCGGTGCAGCGACGGCGCGAGCTGGTCGAGGTCGTCGACCAGCGCCTGACCGGGGTGCACGAACGTGCCGACGAGCACGCGGCGGTCGAGCTGGAAGTCGTCGAGCACGGCCTCGCCCAGCGCCGCCACGCGGGCCAGCACGTCCGTGGGGTCGAACCCGGCGAGCGTGAACGTCGCCTTCGCCAGCGCGGCCGGGTCGAGCAGCGCCCCGTGCGCGCGCAGCGTGCGTGCCACCACGGGGTTGATCTCGACCGTCGGCTCCAGCGTGAGGTCGTAGTCGGCGCCGCCGTCACCGCGCGGGGTGAGCGTCACCGGCCGCAGCACCACGGGCGCGTGCACCACACGGCCGGCGGGCGTCGCGGCGTCGGGGTCCGACGGCGTCGCGCGCGGCGCCGCGGCCGGCTCGCGGGCGGCCATCGACACGACGGGGATCGACGTCGTGAGTGCGGGGCCCTCGGCGTCCTGGTCCTCCGGGGCCGCTCGGCCGTCGGTGGCCCCGGTCGCCGGGACGCCGTCCTGGTCGGTCGCGGGACCTGCGCCCGGCTCGGCGGCGTCACCGTTGCCGTGGTCGTCCCCGTTGCCCCGGTCGGCGTCGTCGGCCGGGCCGCCGTCCGCGCCGTCCGACCCGGAGGCCGCCGTCGTGCCCGACGACGCCACCCGCGCGAGCGCCGCGACGTCGTGCCGCTGCGGCCCACCACCGCCGAACGGGACCTCCGGTCCGTCGTCGTGCTCCGTCCAGGTCGCCACCCCGATCGCGAGGTACGTGGGCGCGACGCCGTACCGGGACGCGTGCTCCGCCGCGCGGGCCGCCACCGCCCGTGCCCGACGCCGCGCGGCGGGCAGCGCCTCGCCCTCGCGCACCAGGTTCGACAGGCGGGTCGGGCGCCCGGCGAACAGCCCCGCGACCCCGTTCGGGTGCGCCTTCGAGAGGTCGACGATCGCCTCCCCGAGCAGGCCCACGTCGGACAGGGACGAGCCGCCCACCATCTCCACCAGGGACGCGCGCCAGCGGCGCGTCGCGGCCTCGACGGACGCCGCAGCCGCGGACGACGCGCTCTCACGGCGGCCGTCGGCGCCGGACGCCCCCGGCGGACGGGGGCCCTGGCGGTCGCCGGCGTCGCGCGCGGCGGAGGTGTCGTCGGGGGCGTCGGGTCCCGCCGCCGGGCCGCCGTCCGCGCCCGCCCGCAGGGACGGGTCCGGCGCGGCGGGTGCCCCGGCAGAGGGGTCGACCGCGGTCGTGGCGGTGGATCGTCGGGCGGCTCTCACGCCAGCACGGTAGAACGGGCTGCCGCCGCGCCGGGGTCGGCGCGCCGAGGAACCGCCGGAGCATGCTCTTCGGCGGGGCCGTGAGGGGCAATCAGGAGGAGAGCGCGTTGACGCCCCCTCGGCGGGGGGTCCGAAGGGGCGTCGGGCCGGGCTCGGCCCGGCAGGGACAGCGCGCACCGCGCAGGGGGCGGGCGATGCGCGCTGTCACCGAGAGTGTGCCGCTCAGTCGTGACCTCGTCAATAAGGCACGGGGGCGAACCTTGCAAGCGGGCTGAGGAATATCAGAGGAGACCGCCTGCCCCGGGCACCTAGGCTGGGCGCCCGTGAGACGAGTGGTCGAGGCGGTGGCTCCCGCCCGGATGGGCACCGGGTTCCGGTGGCTGATGTCGGCGTCGTGGGTGAGCAACATCGGCGACGGGGTCGCCCTCGCCGCGGGCCCGCTCCTGGTGGCGTCCCAGACCAGCTCCGCGATGCTCGTCGCGCTCGCGGCGATGCTGCAGCGGCTCCCCTGGCTCGTGTTCGGGCTGTGGGCCGGCGTGCTCGCCGACCGCCTCGACCGGCGTCGCCTCGTCATCGTCGCCAACCTGCTGCGCGCCGTCGTCGTCGCCGCGCTCTGCGTGGTGATCGTGACCGGGCACGTGAACATCGGCGTCGTCCTGGCGGCCATGCTGCTCATGGGCGTGGCCGAGGTCTTCGCCGACACCACCTCCCAGACCTTGCTGCCCATGCTGGTCCGCCCCGCCGACCTCGGCATCGGCAACTCGCGCCTCCAGGCCGGGTTCCTCACCGCGAACCAGCTCGTCGGGCCGCCGCTCGGTGCCGCGCTCTTCGCCGCCGGGGCCGCCTGGCCGTTCGCCGCGCAGGTGCTGACCGTGCTGCTCGCGGTGCTGCTGGTGAGCAAGGTGGTGCTCACGCCCGTGCCCCCGGCGGAGGGCGCCGACCCCGCCACGCCCCGCAAGGTGCGGCACGACATCGCCGAGGGCCTGCGCTGGATCTGGACGAACCCGCCCGTGCGCACCCTCGCGCTGGTGATCCTCGTCTTCAACGCCACCTGGGCGGCGCCGTGGGGCATCCTCGTGAAGTACTCGCTGGACTACCTGCACATGGGCCCCGTCGGGTACGGGCTCCTCACCACGGCGGCCGCCGTCGGTGGACTGATCGGCACGTTCTCCTACGGCACGCTCGAGCGGAAGTACTCGCTCTCCGCCCTGATGAAGGTGTGCCTGACGCTCGAGGTGCTGTTCCACCTCGCCCTCGCGCTCGCGACGACCGGCTGGGCCGCCATGGCGATCCTGTTCGTCTTCGGCGCCTACTCGTTCGTGTGGGGCACCGTGTCCAACACGGTGCGGCAGCGCGCCACGCCCACCCGCTTCCAGGGCCGCGTCGGGTCGGTCTACATGATGTGCGTGTTCGGCGGCATCGTCGTGGGCAACGCCGTCGGCGGCGTGCTCGCCGAGCACTGGGGCCTCACCGCGCCCATGTGGTTCGGCTTCGTCGGCGCCGGCCTCACCCTCGTGCTCGTGTGGCGGCAGCTCGCGCACATCGCGCACACGCAGGCCGACTGACCGGGACCGGGCTACTCCTCCGCCCCTCCCTCGTCGAGAGGCATGGAGGCGATGTCGCGCAACGCGTCCAGGTGGTCCCGGAACGCCCGACGCCCCTTCGGGGTCAGCCGGAGCCATGTGCGCGGCTTCCTGCCCACGGCGCCCTTGCGGACCGCGACATAGCCGGACTGCTCGAGCGCCGACACCTGCTTCGACAGGACGGAGTCGCTGACGCCGACGGCGTCGCGGACCACCCCGAACACGGCCTCGTCGACGCTCGCGAGCGCGGCCACGATGCTGAACCGCACGGGCGCGTGGATCACGTCGTCGAGCCGGTGGCGAGGGTGCTCCCGGGCGCCGTCGTCGGCACTCATCGGCAGCCACCCGCCGCGACATCGGCATGGACCCGGCACGCATCGTCGTGCGGGGTCGGGCCGCTCATCGGGCACTCCTTCTCGGGACCCAGGAGTCCCACCAGATGCGATGGGCCGCGGCCAGGCAGGGCAGTGCGACCAGCAGCGCGCAGCACCCCACCACGACCGGGCTCGTCGCGTCGCTCCCGGCGTGGCGGGCGACCTGGTCGGTAAGCACGTACACCAGCAGAGGCAACGGCCCGGGCCACATGCGCGTCATCCACCCGATGTGCGGGGTGGCGCGGGACCGGAGATCGGCCACCCGCCACAGCAGCAGCACGAGCCCGACGAACACGACCAGCGGGAAGAGGAAGCGCACAGGCGTCGGCGTCGAGTCGGGGATGACCCAGCGCGCCACCGAGAACCCTCCCCAGAGCACCCCGACAGCAACGGCCACCAGCGACCACACCGCACGGTCCCCACGCCCGACGAGGGTGACCTGGTCGGCCTGCGCGAGCAGTGCGGCGGCCTCGGCGGAGCGTGGCGCGGGGTCGTCCGTCATGCCGCCGAAACTAGCAACCACTTTCCATTGCGGCAAGTAGATGCACCGAGGAAAGTGTCTGGCTACTCGCCCGTCTCGCCGTCCGCCAGCTCCCGCACGACGTCGAGGTGCCCAGCGTGCCGGGCGTACTCCTGCAGCACGTGGAAGCAGATCCACGCCAGGGTGGGCGGCGTGCCGTCGCCGACGACGAACCGCCCGCCGACCGCACCGCGCTCGGCGAGATCGTGTCGCGCCAGGATCTCCCGCGTCCGCTCGCCGCCCGCGTGCAGCGCGGCGATCAGCTCGCCGCGACCCACGTCGTCAGGCACGTGCCAGGGGCTCTCCGGGCGGTCGTCGACGTTGTCGCCCCACGGGTTGGCGACCTGCTCACCGAGGAATCCCCACACGAACCAGCGACGCTCCATGTGCACCAGGTGGGTCAGCAGCTCCAGCGGCGTCCACCCCGACGGCAGCAGGCTGGTGCGCGTCTGCGTGTCGGTCATGCCGTCCAGCTTCCGGTCGACAACGGCCCGGTAGTAGTCGAGGTAGGTGGCGAACTGCTCCGCCGGGTCGGCAGAGTCCAGGCGTGGTTCGACGTCGGAGAGCGGCATGAACTCAGGGTAGGCCGAGAGAGCTGCCGCGACCGACGGCCCGAATGACCGGCCGGTCAGTGTGCGCCTGGGCAGACTCGAACTGCCGACACCCGCTTTAGGAGAGCGGTGCTCTATCCACTGAGCTACAGGCGCGCGCGCCGCCACGAGGACGATGCGTGCCACCGCGATGTCCTCACCGCGGCCGCCCACAGCCTAGCGTCCTGCGCTCGGAGCCCTGGCTGCGAAATCACTGGTGGCCGTGAGACGCCTCGTCGACAATCCTCGATGTGCCCCTCGACCTCACGCTCCGGCGGGTTGACGACGACCTCGCTCAGGGTCGGGTCCTCCCGGCGATCCAGCGACTGCGCAGCCTGGTGCGCACCTACCCGGACCGGCTCGACGTCCGGTCACGCTTGGCCCTCGTGTACCGCAGCCAGGGCGAGCTCGCGCAGGCCGGACGCTGGTCGTACCTGACCGAGGACGCGGACGCCGAGGACCTTGCCGCGTTCGAGCGCGCGTTCCGGTCTCCCCAGGGCCGGCTCGCCGCGGTCGCATGGTCGGGCGACACTGCGACGCTCGGCCCACGGGCGCGCACACGCCTGACGGCGCTGCAGGACGAAGCGAGATCGCGACGCGTCCGGGACGACAGGGACGGCCCGTCCGGCGCGGAGGGCGCAGGATGCACCGCGGCCGGGGTGGCCATCGGTCTCGTCACCCTGCTCGCCCTGCTGGGCCTCGGGGCGTTGGTCGTCCAGGGCGTCCGGGTCGTCGCCGGGTGGCTCTGATCGTCAGACCCACCGCGCCGGGTCGGCCACCACCGACCGCAGCACCTCGCGCGCGCCGCCGGTGAGGGCGGCGTGCGGTCCGGCGGCGGCGGGGCGGACGTCGACGGGCGCGAAGGGCGCGGCGAGCGCGCGCTCCTCGACGACGCCGGCGACGACGTGCCCCACCCAGCCGAACAGCTCGGCATAGGTGCCGCCGAGCACGATCGTGGAGACGTCGACGAGGTTGACGAACGTGGCGAGCGCGGCGCCGAGCGCCCGGCCGCCGCGGCGCACGGTGTCGAGGGCGGCGTCGTCGCCGGCCCGCAGCAGATCGACGATGGCGTGCACGGGCGCCGACGCCGGCAGGCCGGCGCCGCGCAGCAGCACCTCCTTGCCGGCGTACTGCTCGAGGCAGCCGGTGGCGCCGCAGGAGCAGCGCGGGCCGGCGGGGTCGACCACGACGTGCCCGATCTCGCCGTTCCAGCCCCGCTCCCCCAGGAACAGGTGCCGGTCGACGACGATCCCCGCGCCGACGCCGACGTCGCCGGAGACGTAGAGGAAGGACGGCGGCACGTCGCCCGCCAGCTCGGCCAGGGCGGCGAGCTTGGCCTCGTTCGCCACCTCGACGTCGAGCGGGTCGCCGGCCCCGGTCCGCAGGTCGAGCTCCGGCACGGGCTCGACCGACGACCAGCCCAGGTTGGGCGCCACCTCCAGGCGGGCGCCGCGCACGTCGACGAGCCCGGGGAGCGCGAGCCGCGTCCCGGCGACGCGCATGCCGCCGGCCTCGACCTCCGCGACCACCTCGGCGGCGAGGGCCCGGAGCCGGGCGAGCACCTCACGAGGATCGGAGTCGTGCAGGGACCCGGTGACGACCCGCTCGGCGACGACGTCGCCCACGAGGTCGAGGGCGCGCGCGCCGAGGTAGTCGACGTTCACCTCGAGCCCGAGCCCGACGACGGACCGCCCGGCAGGCACGAGGGGGACCGCGGGCCGCCCGGCGCGCTGGGCGGCGACGGGCGGCAGCTCGGCGACGACGCCACCGGCGACCAGCCGGTCGACGAGGGTCGAGACGGTGGCGCGGGTCAGGCCGGTGGCGGCGGCGACGTCCGCGCGCGACGGTGGTGCGGAGGCCTCGAACACGGCCGCGGCGACAAGGCGCAAGTTCCGCTCGCGGAGGGTGTGCTGGCGAGACGCGACCCCGCCGTCGGGCACGCGGGGCGCCGCTGCGGGCGTCGTCGTCGAGGTGGCTGGCACGTGTTGACTCTAGCCCAGCGACGCGCAATAGTTCAGCCGTACAACAAAACTCGACGAGGAGAGATCCGTGAGCGACATCAAGTACTCGTTCGGCCTGTGGACCGTCGGCTGGCCGGCCAACGACCCGTTCGGCACCGCCACGCGCCCGGACCTGGACCCCGCCGACTCCATCCGCAAGCTGGCCGACCTCGGCGCGTGGGGCTTCACCTTCCACGACAACGACGTCTTCCCGTTCGGCGCGGAGGGCGCGGAGCGCCAGAAGCACATCGACGCGGTGAAGAAGGCCTCCGAGGAGACCGGGCTCGTCTGCGAGATGGTCACCACCAACACCTTCACGCACCCGATCTTCAAGGACGGCGCGTTCACCTCGAACAACCGCACCGTCCGCCGCTACGGCCTGCGCAAGGTGCTGACCAACGTCGACCTGGCCGCCGAGATGGGCGCCTCGACGTTCGTCATGTGGGGCGGCCGCGAGGGCACGGAGTACGACAACTCCAAGGACCTGCACGCCGCGCACGCCCGCTACGCCGAGGGCATCGACACCGTCGCCTCCTACATCAAGGAGAAGGGCTACGACCTGCGCATCGCGCTCGAGCCGAAGCCCAACGAGCCCCGCGGCGACATCTTCCTGCCGAGCATCGGCCACGCCATCGCCCTCATCGACACGCTCGACAACGGCGACATCGTGGGCCTCAACCCGGAGACGGGCCACGAGCAGATGGCGGGCCTCAACTACACGCACGGCCTCGCGCTGGCGCTGTACGCGGGCAAGCTGTTCCACATCGACCTCAACGGCCAGCACGGCCCGAAGTACGACCAGGACCTCGTCTTCGGCCACGGCGACCTGCTGAGCGCGTTCTTCACGGTGGACATGCTCGAGAACGGCTTCCCCAACGGCGGTCCGCGCTACGAGGGCCCCCGCCACTTCGACTACAAGCCCAGCCGCACCGAGCACCTCGACGGCGTG
>Ga0160432_100402_pt1 | contig 30720 bp, 24 predicted proteins | sample HID1971M_E0MG_FD_108250 | JGI IMG/M metagenome (GOLD analysis project Ga0160432, IMG submission 108250) | Enriched millipede-associated microbial communities from UW Madison campus, WI, USA - HID1971M_E0 MG | ecosystem: Host-associated > Arthropoda: Insects > Digestive system > Unclassified ... | reverse complement strand
AGGTAACGCGTTGCGGGTGTAACAGGTCGGCGCGGATGTGCGCCTCATGATCTGCCGAGTGGGTCTGCTTCTGGCAGTCCCTCTACAGCGGACTTTGGATTCTTCTGTTTCGTCCCCTGCAAGTCAAGTCGTCTATGAGGTTTATTCTACTAACCACATGAGAACGCAAGAAAAAACCTGTAAACCTCCAGTGTGTTAGCTTCAATTGCGCAACTTTTGACTAGGAATTGGCATGCGTACGCACTTCTTCATCGCCGGCCTGATGGCCGCCCTCAGCCCGCTGTCCCTGGCCGCGCAAATTTACCAGTGGGTCGACGCCCAGGGCGTTACCCATTTCGATGCGCAACCGCCCAGGGATCAGCCAGCCACGACCCTCGTCACGCCCGCCTCCTCTGGAAAATCGGGTACCGCCGCACAGAGCGGCGCCATTGGTGACCAACAGGCGATCGACAAGTCGGTGAAGCAGCAGGTGGCCGAGCAACAGAATCAATTGAGGGCTTTCTGCGAACAGGCACGAACCAACCTGGCGCAGTTGCAGAATAATCCGCGCTTGAGAGAGGAAGTGGATGGTCAGATGCGGCGTCTGGATGACTCCCAACGCCAGGAGCGCATCGGCGAAACGCAGAAACAGATTGCCGACAACTGTTTGTAGGAGCTGTCTCGTGGAACGAGGCTGCGATCTCTTGATCTTTGAAAAGATCGCAGCCTCGTTCCACGAGACAGCTCCTACAGGTTCCCGCAGGCACCACAGGTTCCGACGAAGGGGCGGGTTAGCGGGAGGCAGTGATCAGTTGATCGAACTCTTTGAGCAACACCTGTAGCTGGCGATCCCTGCCCTGGACATTGCGTCCGGCGAAGACCATTTCCGCCATCTCCTGGATGCCCGATGCATTCGGCAATGGCAGGTCCTGCTCGAGGATCATCTTCATGCGCGGCAGGAAGATCCATTGCAGCCACTGCTCGAAGTCCAGTGTATCGACCGAAAACGGCTCAACGCTGGACAGCGCTTCAGCAGAGGGTGGAACCTCGTCCCACCAACCTTGCACGCGCAATTCACGCTCGATCAGCAGTAGCTGATCGGCGATTTTTAGAAAGCGTGCATCCATTACGACGTGACCTTGGCTTTCTGACGAGCCAGTGCCGCGCCCGAGGAGTCGCCCTGCTTCTCACGCGCCTGGGCGATCAGCTCCCACAGGCTGGCTTGAAGTGCCGGACGGCCGCTGGCGAAGGTCAGGCCACGGCGGGCAAATTGCTCGGCCTGTGGCGCATCGCCTTGGGCCATGCGCACTTGTGCCAGGCGATACAGCACTTGCGGCTCACGCGGGGCCACACGCTGGGCACGTTCGAGGCTTGACGAAGCGCCATTGAGGTCGCCGCTGGCCTGTTGTTGCTGAGCGGTGGTCAACAGGGCCAGTACCGGACCGTCCAGTTGCTCGTCGGCGGACAGGCCACCGGAACTACTGGCCGACGGAATACCGCTCGGCGTCGACGGCATGCTGTAGCTGCCCTGATTGACCGGTGCCGACTGTACAGGCGACGTGTCGATCGGGCCTGGCGTTATTGGTCCTGGAGTAATGGGCCCCGGAGTAATTGGACCAGTGCTGATCGGTGCCGACGCCACCGCACCACCACCCGGCACCATCACGACCACACCGGTATCGCCTTGTGGAATCTCCTGAGGCCTGGACTGCACAGGACGTTGCACTGTCGTCTGACGATATCCGCCGTTCGCCGATACGCGCTCGCTGTTGGAAACCCTGGTGCCGGAGTCCTCCACCGGAATCGAGCCGCGCTGCACCGTGGAGCAACCGCTGAGCAAAGCCACGGCGGTAACCGCTGGAATCAACCACTTGTTCACTTGAAACCCTCTTTGCTTAATTCATCCAGCCCTTGACCCAATCCATCACCGTTTCGCCGGAAGGGCTTTCGCCACCGCAAGCGGCACCGGGAGGCGGTTCGCTGCCGCGAATATACGGCATCTGCACGGCGCCCGGGCAACCGGCGTCGGAACCTTGTCCGGTGCGCGAATCGACCCAGGCCTGAACGATATTATCCGGCTGCGGCATGTCCAGCGGCAACGGGTCGGCCTTGCGCATGAAGCTGGTCCAGACCTGCAACGCACCGGTGGCACCGGTGAACGGGGTCTTGCCGTTATCGTCGCGCCCCAACCAGACCACCGCCAGCAAGTCCTGACTGAACCCGGCGAACCAACTGTCCCGCGAGTCGTTACTGGTCCCGGTCTTGCCGGCCAGGGTCAAAGTCTTTGGTAACACGTTGTAAACCGAGCTGCCGGTACCCTCGCGCATGACCCGCTGCATAGCGCTCTGGATCAGGTAGATCGACGCCGGGTCGAAACGCTGCTGGATCTGGAACGGATAGCGCTTGAGCGGCTCGCCTTCAGCCGTCAATACACTGCGAATCCCGCGCATTGGCGTATTGAAACCACCGTTGGCGAGCGTCTGGTACATGGTTGCCACTTCGATCGGGGTCATGCCGCCGGCACCCAACAACATCGACGGGAAGGCCGGGAACTCGCGGCTGACACCCAGGCGCCCGAGTGTCTTGAGGACATTCGGCACGCCTACGGCCAGGCCCAGGCGCGCGGTCGACAGGTTGTAGGAGTGCGCCAGCCCTTGATAAAGGAAAACCGTGCCGTGGGAGCGGCGATCGTAGTTCTGTGGTTTCCAGACCTGGCCGTCCGCGCCCTTGACCGAGAAGGACTCATCCGACAGCCAACTGGTCAATGTGTACTGGCTGGGTTTTTCCAGCGCCGTCAGATAAACCGCCGGCTTGATCAACGAGCCGATCGGCCGCACCGCGTCCAGCGCCCGGTTGAACCCGGCAAAGCTGGCCTGGCGACTGCCGATCATCGCCTGCACCTCACCGGTTTCCGGGTTGGTCACGACCATGGCCGCCTCGACATCATCCGACCCCTTGCGACCCGACAGGCGCTTGAAGGTATCGTTGACCGACGCTTCGGCTTTCATCTGCAGGATCGGATCGAAGCTGGTAAAGATCCGCAGCCCCTCCTCGGTCAAGTCTTCGTCGCGGTAATCTTCGCGCAGCTGGCGCTTGACCAGGTCCAGGAAGCCAGGGAACGAGCTGTCCGCCAGGCTGCCGCGCTTGGTCACGCCCAGCGGCATTTTCTTCGCCGCTTCGACTTGCTCGGCCGTGGCAACGCCCTGTTCCTGCAGCACATCGAGCACCAGGTTACGCCGCTCGAGTGCACGCTCCGGATAGCGGCGCGGGTTGTAGGAGGATGGCCCCTTGACCATGCCGACCAGCAAGGCCACCTGATGCAGCTTGAGCTCGGCCAGAGGCTGACTGAAGAAGAACTGGCTGGCCAACCCGAAACCGTGCACCGCGCGTTGACCGTCTTGGCCGACAAACACCTCGTTGAGGTAAGCCTCGAGGATTTCACGCTTGTCGTAGTGCAGTTCGAGCAGCAACGCCATCATCGCTTCGGTCAGCTTACGGCTCAGGCTGCGCTCGTTGGTCAGGTAGAAGTTCTTGACCAGCTGTTGAGTCAGGGTACTGCCACCCTGGCGCATGCGGCCCGACGAACCGTTGACCCAGATCGCACGGGCGATCGACTTCGGCGAAACACCAAAGTGGTGATAGAAATCACGGTCCTCGACAGCGACCAGGGTTTCGAGCAGATACGGCGGCACCTGGTCGATCTTGATCAGGATCCGGTCTTCGAGGTTTTTCGGGTACAGGCCGCCGATCAGCAGCGGCTCCAGGCGCACCACCGACAACTTCGAGCCTTTGGTCGACGACAGCTCGGCCACGTAATCACCCGAGAAGCGCACACGCACCGGCTGCGCCTGCTCCATACCCTCATAGAACTGGAAGCCACGGGTATTCAGATCGACGGTATTGCCGTTGACCGACGCCGCGCCCGGACCGTTGGCCACGCTTTCACGTCGATAGCCCAAGGCATCGAGCTCGGTGAGAAAATCGTCCCTGCTCAGCTTTTGTCCGACGAACAGCTCGAGCGGGCGCGCGTAGACCTTGGCCGGAATGGTCCAGCGCTTGCCGGAGAACTTCTCCTGCACGATGGCATCGAGGTACACGGCGAACCCGGCCAACACCACGAGGCCGACCAGGCTGAGTTTAAGGGCCCAGCCCAGCCAGGGCCGCAGGCCTCTGGAGGGTGGTTTTTTTGGGGTACGGGGGGATCGAGTACGAGTCATGGCGGCGGATTATACGCACTTTATTCATACTCAACAGGAGGCCCGCAAGTTTGCGTTAGGCTGGCTAGACGCCATAATGACGACCTGAATTTTTTCCGACTCTTAAGGATCGCCTGTGAGCCAGTCCCTGATCGCCGCCCTGCAAAACAAGGCCCTCTACCCGCATCCTGTAGATGGATTCAAGGTCATCGAGACCCACATTTCCTGGGTCGTGCTTACCGGCCCCTTTGCTTATAAAGTGAAGAAGCCGATGAACTTCGGCTTCCTCGACTTCACCACCCTCGAGGCTCGCGGGCATTTCTGCGCTGAAGAGCTGCGCCTGAACCAGCGCCTGACCCAGGATCTTTATCTCGAAGTGCTGCCGATCACCGGTAGCGCCGAAGCACCGCAACTGGGCGGCGAAGGTCCTGCCATCGAGTACGCCCTGAAAATGCGCCAGTTTGGCCAGGACGGTTTGCTCAGCACGCTGCAAGCCAACGGCGAATTGACGCCCGCGCACGTCGACCAGATGGCTGACCAGATCGCCCGCTTCCACCTTGACGCACCGCGCGTGCCGGCAGAACACGAAGCCGGGACCCCGGACAGTGTCATGGCCCCTGTGCGGCAAAACTTCGAGCAGATTCGCCCCTTCCTCAGCGACAAGGCCGACCTGCTGCAACTGGACGCCCTGCAGGCCTGGGCCGACAGCAGCTTCGAACGCCTCAAGCCACTGTTCAGCCAGCGCAAGGCCGAGGGTTTCATTCGCGAATGCCACGGTGATATCCACTTGGGCAACGCTACGGTGATTGACGGCCAGGTCGTGATCTTCGACTGCATCGAATTCAACGAACCGTTCCGCTTCACCGACGTGTACGCCGACACCGCGTTTTTGGCGATGGACCTGGAAGACCGCGGCCTGAAGTGCCTGGCACGCCGATTCATCAGCCAGTACCTGGAGCTGACCGGCGATTACCAGGGCCTGGAACTGCTCAACTTCTATAAGGCCTACCGCGCCCTGGTTCGCGCCAAGGTAAGTCTGTTCAGCATGCCGGCCGAGGCGACCCCGGTACAGCGCGCCACGACACTGCGCCAATACCGCAACTACGCCAATCTGGCGGAAAGCTACAGCACCATCCCTTCGCGTTTCATGGCCATCACCCACGGTGTGTCCGCCGTGGGCAAAAGCCACGTGGCGATGCGCCTGGTGGAAGCACTGGGGGCGATTCGCCTGCGCTCCGATGTCGAACGCAAACGCCTGTTCGGCGAGCAAACCGTGGCCAATGACCTGCAGGCCGGCATTTATAGTGCCGACGCCAGCGCCGCGACCTACCAGCGCCTGCACGACATTGCCGCAGTGATCCTGCACGCCGGGTTCCCGGTGGTGGTCGACGCCACTTACCTCAAGCATGCGCAGCGCGACAGCGCGGCGAAAGTGGCCGAGGCAACCGGCGCACCGTTCCTGATCCTAGACTGCAATGCACCGCAAGCAGTGATCGAGAGCTGGCTGGCCCTGCGCCAGGTCGACAAGAAGGATCCGTCCGACGCTACCCTGGCCGTGATCGAAGCCCAGCAAGCCAGCCGTGAAGCGCTGACGCCTGCAGAAATTCTCTGCAGCAAGCGCGTACAGACCAATGAAAGCGGCACCCTCGACACGGTGGTGGAACAGATTCGCCAGCGCCTGCCGGGACTGTAAGCAAACCTTTGGGCCGTGAAGCCTGCCCCGGCTTCGCGGCTTTTAGATAGTGGCACTACACTGGCGTCATGAATCCAACAGGTGACGCAAAATGAGCCAACCGAAACTGCTCGACACCCCGCTCTACGCCTTGCTGCACAAAGACGACATCGCGGGCTTCAATAAAGAGCGCCCCGAGCAAGGGCCTATCGACATGGTCGGTGGTGATTTCCGCGGCCTGGACCTGCGCGAACTGAACGCCGACGGCATCGACTTCACCGACGCCTATTTCCGCTCCGCCGATTTGCGCGGCATCGATTTTCGCAACGCATCGCTTGAAGGGGCGAGCCTCGCCCACGCGCAGATTTCCGGCGCCTACTTCCCGGTGGAACTGAGCGCCGACGAAATCCTGATGTCGATGAACTTCGGTACGCGCCTGCGTTATCGCACCCGCTGATCGCCCGTCTGAATTGACAAGTCCCGCGCCCTCGCCTCGCGCTTGACTGCGTGCTTTTTTGCCTGAAATTCTATCGTTTTTATCATCCTTACCCTCCTCTTCGCAGCTTTTCGAAGCACTCGCGCCTGCACCCTCTTAGAAGCGTTTGCGTCAAAAACGAGCAAACAATCACGCTTTTCCTACTGATGGCTACACTCCTCAGAAGCTTGCCCACGCACCATTCGGCCATCGCAAGGAGGCTTGATGAATGATGAACTGCAACACCTGAAGAATCTTGGCAAGACGTCGGCGCAGTGGCTGCATGCCGTGGGCATCCACAGCGCCTCGGACTTGCGTCGCCTGGGGGCGGTGGATGCCTATCGGGCCGTGCGCACGCGCGGGTTTCGGGCGTCCAAGGTGTTGTTGTACGCAATCGAAGGCGCGTTGATGGACGTGCACTGGAACGACATTCCCGCCGAACGCAAGGAAGCCTTGAACAAACAACTCGAAGCCATCTCGTCACGCCACAAGAATTGAACGAGTACCGCTCGCCATGTACTTACTCGGGGAACAACCGGCTTACGCCGAAACACTGATCAATCGACTGCAAAACCTCCCTGCCCGCCTGTTGCAGGGGTTGGCACCGAGCGGGCCCGCCGTCGAGTTTCCTGCCATCGACGACCTCGCCGCGGCGCTACCCAGCGACCAGCTGTACATGCTGGACAGCGGTCGATTGCACGGATGCATCGATGATCGCGCACTGTTCTATCTGCGCCAGGGCGACCTGATCGGCCTGCGCCAGGACGCGGGGTTGCCGCGCTGTCGCCTGTGCAGCAAGACGCCCCTGGCGCTGACGCCCTACCTTCGATCGCAGGTGTTCCAGCACATCTACGCCGACCCGACCCGCTCGGAACTGTTCCTGCAATACATGGCGGGCCAGACGGCCCTGCTGTCCGATGCCGTAGCGCGCCTCAAGCAACCGGAATTTCGCGCCACCAACGGCTTCCAGCGCGTCGCCAGCGGCGAAACGCTGATCCATCAGGGCGATGAGGCGGACCATGTGTTCGTGATCATCGAGGGTCACGCCGAAGCATTTGTCGATGGATTCAAAGTGGGCGATGTGCCCAAGGACGAGATTTTCGGCGCCATGGCGGTGTTTACCGGCGAGAAACGCAGCGCTACGGTCATCGCCAGCGAACCAAGCACCATAATGCGTATTCCCAAGGACCAGTTCCTGAGCCTCACCCAGAGCAATCCGAAGATTGCGAGCTGCCTGATCGAGAGCATGGCCCGCCGTATCGACCTGCTGAATAAACAGGTTACACAACTGATGGCACTGAAAACGACAGGCAGAGCTCAATGAATACAAGGACTTGGAACGAGCGTGCGACACGAATCGAAGAAATGGAAAATCACCTGTTGACTTGGTAATGAGAATCGATATGATTATCACAACTGGTCGCGAGACTGGTCGATCTTCTGAAAAGCCCTTGGTTCGGACTCTCAGATTATCTCCTCATCAGGCTAATCACGGTTATTTGACCCGGCTCTTGCCGGGTCTTTTTTTGCCTGTGGAAAAGTCATCCGGCGCTGCGCCAAGTATCCTGAGCACCTGAGTTCTGCTCGCACCGGGCAATTGCGCCATTTGAGGATCAGCATGAAATTTCTCTGTACCGGCATCGAGTTGGCCGATGCCAGCAGCCGCGGTTTCGACATTGACGGCCAGAGGCTGTTCGCCGTGCGCCGGGGCGGCCAGGTCTACGTCTATATCAACCGCTGCCCGCACCGTGGCGTCGGACTGGAATGGAGCCCCGACCAGTTCCTCGACCCCAGCAACAGCCTGATCCAGTGCGCCACCCATGGCGCCCTGTTCCTGATCGAAGATGGCGAATGTGTCGCCGGCCCTTGCGCAGGGCAATCGTTGACCCGTGTCGATTGCCGCGAAGACGCGCAAGGCATCTGGGTCAGCCTCTAACCGCCGAGCAACACCTGCAGACGCCGGTCCACCACCATCTCCTCATGGCTCAGGCGTACGCCGTAGGCCAGCACTTCAACTCCGCACGCCACGGCTTCGCGCAAGGCCTGGGCGTAGGCTGAGTCGATCTCTTCTGCGGGACGCACGGCCTCGATGCCACTGAGATTGACGCAATACAACTGCACCGCGCGAATCCCGTCCCGGGCCAGATGCGCCAATTCGCGCAAATGCTTGGCGCCGCGCTGGGTTACTGCATCGGGAAACGCCGCCACGGATGTGCCGTCGTAACCCAAGGTGACGCTTTTGACCTCCACGTACGCTGGGCCACCCGGGTAATCGAGGCGGAAATCGATGCGACTGCTTTCCTGGCCGTAGGCAACTTCGCGTTTCAGTTCGGTGAAACCGTTCAACTCGGTGATCACGCCCGCCCGCAGCGCCTCTTCGACCAGGCCATTGGCCCGCCCCGTGTTCACGCAGAACAAGCGCCCGTGCGGGGTCTCGCCGACTTCCCAGGTGCCGGGCAGCTTGCGCTTGGGGTCATTGGAGCGGCTGAACCAGACCTGCCCGCCTTCGACCTGACAATTGAGCATCGAGCCAGTATTGGGGCAGTGAATGGTCAGCAACTCGCCATCGACGGTTTCGATGTCGGCGAGAAAACGTTTGTAGCGGCGAATCAGCCGACCTTCTTCGAGGGGAGGATGAAAACGCATCAGCCTTGCCAGCTCCGCAGGCCACGACCGATACGCTCCACCGCTTCCTGCAAGCGTTCGAGGTTTTGGGTGTAGGCAAACCGTACGTGGTGCCCGGCTTGATAACGACCGAAGTCCAGCCCGGGGGTGATGGCGACATGTTCGGTTTCGAGGAAGTGACGGCAGAATGCGAAGGCATCGCCGCCGAACTTGCTGATATCGGCGTACAAGTAGAAAGCACCTTCCGGCTCGACGGCGATCCCGAAACCGAGGTTTCTCAGGGCCGGCAGGAGGAAATCCCGACGACGACCGAATTCGGCGCGACGCTCTTCCAGGATCGCAATGGTGGCCGGCTTGAAACAGGCCAGCGCCGCGTGCTGGGCCATGCTTGGCGCGCTGATGTAGAGGTTTTGCGCAAGCTTTTCCAGCTCGCCCACCGCCGCGTCCGGCGCTACCAGCCAGCCCAGGCGCCAGCCGGTCATGCCGAAATACTTGGAAAAACTATTTAGCACAAAGGCACTGTCGTCGACTTCCAGCACGCTGGCCGCATCGGTGCCGTAGGTCAGGCCATGATAGATCTCGTCCACTACCAGGTGGCCGTGGCGCTGCTTGATGGCCTGGGACAGGCCAGCCAGCTCGTCGCGGGTGAGGATGGTGCCGGTCGGGTTGGCCGGGGAAGCCACCAGCGCGCCCACGCTGTCGTGATCCCAATGCCGGGCGATCAAATCCGGGGTCAGTTGATAACGCACCTCCGGTCCGACCGGGACCAGCTGCGCTGCGCCTTCCACCAGTCGCAGGAAGTGCCGGTTGCACGGGTAACCCGGGTCGGCCAGCAGCCAGTGCTTGCCTGGATCGACCAGCAAGGCACTGGCCAGCAGCAACGCACCGGAACCGCCGGGCGTGATGAGAATGCGGCGCGGGTCGATGTTCAAGCCATAACGCTGCTGATAAAAGGCCGAAATGGCCTCACGCAGCTCGGGAATGCCACGGGCGGCGGTGTAGCGCGTCTTGCCCCCTTCCAGCGCGGCCTGCCCGGCGCGGATGATCGGCTCGGCGGTGGTGAAGTCCGGTTCGCCGATTTCCAGGTGGATCACATCGTGACCGGCAGCCTGCAATTCATTGGCCCGCGCCAGCAACGCCATGACATGAAATGGTTCGATCGCGCGACTGCGGGCACTGTAGGACTGAGCCATTGGCCTTCCTTCAACAGGGAAAAGAATCGATTCTACCCAAGCGCAGGAACGAGCGAGAACCTAAAGCGGTCAGAGGCCATATGACCCGGGCCACAAACGAACTGAGCGAGTGCCCCAGGTTTGACTAAAATCATTAATTGAGCCGGGTTCCAGAGCCACCAGGCAACACTTTGCCAGCATTTGCCAGCACCGCGGGCTGCGCCCTCGACATCCGGGAGTAGCGCGGTCTGATTTGATCTGGTAAGTTCGCCCGCTTGCAGCCGCAGGGCCGGCAGGTGCCGGTGATGGAGCAATCCTGCGCAGATGGATTACAAGAGTAGAGGCGGTCTATTTCATGTCCACCCAAGCAAAGCAACAAGCGAATCAGACGATCAGCGGCTTCGAGCCCTATGTTCAGAAAGCTGGCGAAGAGTACATGGGCGAGCCCATGCGCAAGCACTTCACCAAGGTCCTGAATCAGTGGAAAAAAGAGCTGATGGAAGGTGTCGACAAGACTGTGGACCACATGAAGGACGAAGCGGCCAACTTCCCGGACCCGGCAGACCGTGCCAGCCAGGAAGAAGAGTTCGCTCTCGAGCTTCGAGCCCGCGATCGTGAGCGCAAGTTGATCAAGAAGATCGACAAGACGCTGCAGCTGATCGAAGACGAAGAGTACGGCTGGTGTGAATCCTGCGGCATCGAGATCGGCGTCAAGCGCCTTGAGGCCCGTCCTACCGCTGACTTGTGCATCGACTGCAAGACACTGGCGGAAATCAAGGAAAAGCAAGTCGGCAAATAATCGCGGCTTGAACGAAGAACGGAGCGTGCGAACGCTCCGTTTTTGTTTCTGATATTTGCTTCGGCAGGAAACCCTGTGGGAGCGGGCTTGCTCCGGGCGGCGTTCCGACGAAAGCGGTGCATCAGCCTATATTGATGTTGAGGCTGATGGCCTCTTCGCGAGCAAGCCCGCTCCCACAGGGTGGTTGGCGCAAGCCTGGAAAAAGTAATATTGCCCTTATGACTGCCATCGCCGCCTCTACCTACATCGGGCGTTTTGCCCCCACGCCCAGTGGCCACCTGCATTTCGGTTCGCTGGTCGCCGCATTGGCCTCCTACCTCGACGCCCGCTCGGTGGGTGGCCGGTGGCTGATGCGCATGGAAGACCTCGACCCGCCCCGCGAAGAGCCCGGCGCCCAGGCGGCGATCCTCAAGGCTCTGGAAAGCTACGGTTTCGAATGGGATGGTGAGATGGTCCGCCAGAGCGACCGCCACGAGGCCTATGCCGAAGTGCTCAATCGCCTGTTCAGCCAGGGTCTGGCCTACGCCTGCACCTGCTCGCGCAAACAGCTGGAGCCGTACCACGGCATTTATCCGGGGCTGTGCCGCAATGCCGGACACGGCACGGAAGACGCCGCCATTCGTATTCGCGTGCCTGAACTGGATTATCACTTCATCGACCGGGTGCAGGGCGAGTTCCACCAGCACCTGGGCCGGGATGTCGGCGATTTCGCGATTCGCCGCCGCGACGGGCTGTACGCGTATCAACTGGCGGTGGTCCTGGACGATGCCTGGCAAGGCATCACCGACATCGTCCGCGGTGCCGACCTGCTGGACTCGACGCCGCGCCAGCTCTACCTGCAGGAACTGCTCGGCCTGCGCCAGCCGCGCTACCTGCACATCCCGCTGATTACCCAGCCCGATGGTAACAAGCTCGGCAAGTCCTACCGCTCACCACCCTTGAGCGAAGACCAGGCCACCCCCTTGTTGCTGCGGGCCCTGCGCGCACTGGGGCAGAAACCCGGCGCCGAACTGGCCTACGCCACGCCACGGGAAGTGCTGGACTGGGGCATAACCCACTGGGATGCCCTGCTGATCCCGCGCACACTCAGCCTGCCCGAGGCGCAGCTACAGTGATCGTGCTTGCAGTGGCGCACCCATCCGTTACCATCGCCGCACGTTTTCGGGCACGCGCATAAAAAAGAGAGGCCGGGATGTACATCTATCGCTTGGTCCTGCTCCTGGTAGTGGGGATTTATCTGTTTTCCCCGGCCATCATGGATTGGTGGATCGACGCCACTGGCGCCTGGTATCGCCCTTATCTGCTCTGGCTGATCCTGATCGTCGTGACCTTCATCCTGCAGAGCCAAAAAGATGCCGATGAGCTTTAGCCTGACCCAGATGATCCTGATCAGCGCCGCGTACCTGGCGGTGCTGTTCGGCGTGGCCTGGGTCAGCGAACGGGGCATGATCCCCCGGGCGATCATTCGCCATCCACTGACCTACACTTTGTCGCTGGGGGTCTATGCCAGTGCCTGGGCCTTTTATGGCACCGTGGGCCTGGCCTACCAGTATGGCTATGGGTTCCTGTCCAGCTACCTGGGCGTTTCGGGCGCATTCCTGCTGGCGCCGGTGTTGCTGTATCCGATCCTGAAGATCACCCGCACCTATCAGCTGTCGTCCCTTGCCGACCTGTTCGCTTTCCGCTTTCGCAGCACCTGGGCCGGCGCGCTGACCACGATTTTCATGCTGGTCGGGGTTCTGCCCCTGCTGGCGCTGCAGATCCAGGCGGTCGCCGACTCCATCGGCATCCTCACCCGCGAGCCGGTACAGCATCGCGTGGCACTGAGCTTCTGCGCCCTGATCACGCTGTTCACGATCTTTTTCGGCTCCCGGCACATCGCCACCCGGGAAAAACATGAAGGCCTGGTGTTCGCGATTGCTTTCGAATCGGTGATCAAGTTGATCGCCCTCGGCGGCGTCGGCCTCTATGCGCTGTATGGCGTGTTCGACGGCCCGCAACAGCTGGAACTGTGGCTGCTGCAAAACCAGACCGCCCTCGCCGCACTGCACACGCCATTGCAGGAAGGCCCTTGGCGCACACTCCTGCTGGTGTTCTTCGCCTCGGCGATCGTCATGCCGCACATGTACCACATGACCTTCACCGAAAACCTCAATCCGCGCTCGCTGGTCAGCGCCAGCTGGGGCTTGCCGCTGTTCCTGTTGCTGATGAGCCTGGCCGTGCCGCTGATTCTCTGGGCCGGCCTGAAGCTCGGCGCCACCACCAACCCGGAATACTTCACCCTGGGCATCGGCATCGCCGCCAACAGCAAGGCCCTGGCACTGCTGGCCTATGTCGGTGGACTGTCCGCCGCCAGCGGCCTGATCATCGTCACCACCCTGGCCCTGTCCGGCATGGCTCTGAACCACCTGGTGCTGCCGCTGTACCAGCCGCCGGCCGAAGGCAACATCTACCGCTGGCTGAAGTGGACCCGTCGAGCCCTGATCGTCGCCATCATCATGGCCGGCTACGGCTTCTACCTGCTGCTGGGTGCCGAGCAGGACCTGGCCAACCTCGGCATCGTCGCCTTCGTGGCCACGCTGCAGTTCCTGCCTGGCGTGCTGTCGGTGCTGTATTGGCCGACCGCCAACCGTCGCGGCTTCATTGCCGGGCTGCTGGCGGGGATCCTGGTGTGGCTGGTGACCATGTTGCTACCGCTGGTCGGCAACCTGCAGGGCTTCTATATCCCGTTGCTGAACATGATCTACGTGCTCGACGACACCAGTTGGCACATGGCCGCGATCGCCTCCCTGGCCGCCAACGTGCTGATGTTCACCCTGATTTCGCTGTTCACCAATGCCAGCACCGAAGAAGCCAGCGCCGCCGAAGCCTGCGCCGTGGACAACGTGCGCCGCCCGCAACGCCGCGAACTGCACGCCGCCTCGCCCCAGGAATTCGCCACCCAGTTGGCCAAACCGCTGGGTGCCAAGGCCGCGCAGAAGGAGGTCGAGCAGGCCCTGCGCGATCTTTACCTGCCCTTCGACGAACGACGGCCGTACGCCTTGCGCCGCCTGCGCGACCGGATCGAAGCCAACCTCTCAGGCCTGATGGGACCGAGCGTGGCCCAGGACATGGTCGAGACCTTCCTGCCCTACAAGGCCGGCGGCGAAAACTATGTCACCGAAGACATCCACTTCATCGAAAGCCGCCTCGAGGACTACCATTCACGCCTGACCGGCCTGGCCGCCGAACTCGATGCCCTGCGCCGTTATCACCGCCAGACCCTGCAAGAGTTGCCGATGGGCGTCTGCTCGCTGGCCAAGGACCAGGAAATCCTCATGTGGAACAAAGCCATGGAGGAACTGACCGGGATCGCCGCGCAGCGCGTGGTCGGTTCGCGCCTGAGCACCATTGCCGATCCGTGGAAAGCGCTGCTGCAAGGCTTCATTAACGTTCCGGATGAGCACTTGCACAAACAGCACCTGGCCCTCGACGGCCAGACTCGCTGGCTGAACCTGCACAAAGCGGCGATCGATGAACCACTCGCACCGGGCAACAGTGGCCTGGTGTTGCTGGTGGAAGACCTGACCGAAACCCAGATGCTCGAAGACAAACTGGTGCATTCCGAGCGCCTGGCCAGCATCGGTCGCCTGGCCGCGGGCGTGGCCCATGAAATCGGCAACCCGATCACCGGCATCGCCTGCCTGGCGCAGAACCTGCGCGAAGAGCGCGAGGAAGACGGCGAGCTCAAGGAAATCAGCGGGCAGATCCTCGAACAGACCAAGCGCGTGTCGCGCATCGTGCAGTCGTTGATGAGCTTCGCCCATGCCGGCAGCCACCAGCACAGCGACGAGCCCGTCTGTCTGGCGGAAGTGGCCCAGGACGCCATCGGCCTGCTGGCCCTGAACCGGCGCAATTTCGAAGTGCAGTTCTACAACCTGTGCGACCCCGACCACTGGGTCGAAGGCGACCCGCAGCGGCTCGCCCAGGTCTTGATCAACCTGCTCTCGAACGCCCGCGACGCTTCGCCTGCGGGCAGCGCGGTGCGGGTAAAAAGCGAAGCCGGCGAACACACGGTCGACCTGATCGTGGAAGACGAAGGCAGCGGAATTCCAAAGAGCATCATGGACCGATTGTTCGAACCCTTCTTCACCACCAAGGACCCGGGTGAAGGTACCGGTCTGGGCCTTGCACTGGTCTATTCCATCGTTGAAGAGCATTATGGACAAATCACCATCGACAGCCCGGCTGATGTACAGAGCCAACGCGGCACCCGGATCCGGGTGACTTTACCGCGTCATGTCGAAGCGACGTCCGCTGTGAACTGAGACCGTCGAGAGTATCGAATCAATGCCGCACAGTTTTAGCGTCGAAGACGAAACAATGATCCGCTCCGCCTTGCGCCGCCTGCTGGAACGCAACCAGTACCAGGTCAGCGAAGCCGGTTCAGTGCAGGAAGCACAAGAACGCTTCACCATTCCCACGTTCGACCTGATCGTCAGTGACCTGCGCCTGCCGGGCGCGCCGGGCACCGAGTTGATCAAGCTGGGCCAAGGTACGCCGGTGCTGATCATGACCAGCTATGCCAGCCTGCGCTCGGCAGTGGACTCGATGAAGATGGGCGCGGTGGACTACATCGCCAAGCCTTTCGATCACGACGAAATGCTCCAGGCCGTCGCGCGCATCCTGCGTGACCGGCAATCGGCGCAAGCCAGCAGCGAACCGGTTGCCGCCAAAGCCGGCAATGGCGCGGCCAAACCCGGTAGCGACAACAGCAACGGTGAAATCGGCATCATCGGCTCGTGCCCACCGATGCAAGACCTGTATGGCAAGATCCGCAAAGTCGCGCCGACTGACTCCAATGTCCTGATCCAGGGCGAGTCCGGTACCGGTAAGGAGCTGGTGGCGCGAGCCCTGCACAACCTCTCCAAGCGGGCCAAGGCGCCGATGATCTCGGTGAACTGCGCCGCCATTCCGGAAAGCCTGATCGAGTCCGAACTGTTCGGCCACGAGAAGGGCGCGTTCACCGGCGCCAGCGCCGGACGTGCCGGCCTGGTGGAAGCGGCGGACGGCGGCACCTTGTTCCTCGATGAAATCGGTGAGCTGCCACTGGAAGCCCAGGCGCGCCTGCTGCGTGTGTTGCAGGAAGGTGAAATTCGTCGAGTGGGCTCGGTCCAGTCGCAAAAGGTCGATGTGCGCCTGATCGCCGCGACTCACCGAGACCTCAAGAGCCTGGCAAAGATCGGCCAGTTCCGTGAAGACCTGTATTACCGCCTCCACGTGATCGCCCTGAAACTGCCGGCCCTGCGCGAACGTGGCGCGGACGTCAATGAAATCGCCAACGCCTTCCTGGCGCGGCAAAGCGCGCGGATCAACCGTACCGACCTCAAGTTCGCCGCGGACGCCGAGCAAGCCATTCGTCACTATTCGTGGCCGGGTAACGTTCGTGAGCTGGAAAACGCAGTAGAGCGCGCGGTCATCCTGAGCGAGAGCCCCGAGATTTCCGCCGAGCTGCTGGGCATCGACATCGAACTGGGCGACCTGGAAGACGACGAATTCATCGGCCTGCCCCCACAACAGGGCAACGGCAACGCCGGTAACAACAATCATGAGCCGACCGAAGACCTGTCCCTGGAAGACTACTTCCAGCACTTCGTGCTCGAGCATCAGGACCACATGACCGAGACCGAGCTGGCGCGCAAACTCGGGGTCAGTCGCAAATGCCTGTGGGAACGCCGTCAGCGCCTGGGTATCCCGCGGCGCAAAACCGGGGTGGCCAGCGAAAGCTGAACCCCACCTGTCTCATGTGCGGGTAACACATGATTTTGTGAAAAAACTGTTACCTCAGGTTTTTCACGTAACAGAAGCCGGGGCTTACGGTAACGAAGCCCCGGCTTTTTTTCGGCCCCATTTACCCCCTCGAACCGCCTAACCCCTTGTTTTACTGGGGTTCGCAAAAGTTGGCACGCACCCTGCTATATGTTTGGTACAAGAACAATAACAAGCAATGCACAAGACAATAAAAATAAGACGTATCGACTCACGCACAATAAAAACAAGACGGCGAGAGGCGCAGCTAACTGATTCTTTTGGAGAGGCGTTGTATTTGGGGCATGCCCCACGACCAGGCCGAGAACAACAAAAAACTGTCTTAAGACAGAGCCTGAACTGGTTGGATCGCAAGATCACTGCAGCACAGCGACCAAAGCAATCCGTTTGCTCTTGGCTCCCGATTGGGAGTGTCATGAAGGAAAGCTTCATGGCGAGGGCACTCAACAAAAACAAGAAGCCCGAAACCAATAACAAAAATGAGCATGCAACTACTTCTTGGGGAGCTTCGGCTCCCCTTGTAGTTTCTGCGATTCGCCCGCCCCGCCTCGCTCCTACACCTCAAATCCGCTGTGTCCTACACCATCCCTCGACTAAATGCTAGAATCCCCGCCCATCATGCGGTCATTCTTCGTTTTGGCCGAACATTCCTTCAAACAGTGCATCCCATGCTGAAGAAGCTGTTCCAGTCATTCCGTACTCCCGTGCGTCGTACGCAACACATCCGCAGCACGCCTGAAGTGCTCAATAGCGGCCAACATTCGCTGCAAAAGGGGCAATTCAGCCGTTACGCGGTGAACATCGTCGAACGCCTGCAGGGCGCCGGTTACCAGGCCTATCTGGTCGGCGGTTGTGTGCGTGACATGCTGCTCGGCATCACGCCGAAAGATTTCGACGTCGCCACCAGCGCCACCCCTGAACAGGTACGCGCCGAATTCCGTAATGCACGGATCATTGGCCGCCGGTTCAAACTGGTGCATATCCACTTTGGCCGCGAAATCATCGAAGTCGCGACCTTCCGCGCCAACCACCCGCAGAACGACGAAGAGGAAGATCAAAATCAATCCTCGCGTAACGAAAGCGGGCGCATCCTGCGCGACAACGTCTACGGCACCCTGGAAGAAGACGCGCAACGCCGCGACTTCACCATCAATGCCCTGTATTACGATCCGGTCAGCGAACGCATTCTCGATTACGCCAACGGCGTGCACGACATTCGCAACCAACTGATCCGCTTGATTGGCGACCCCAAGCAGCGTTACCAGGAAGACCCGGTGCGGATGCTGCGCGCCGTGCGGTTTGCCGCCAAGCTGAATTTCGGCATCGAAAAACACAGCGCTGCGCCCATCCGCGACCTCGCGCCCATGCTGCGCGAGATCCCGTCGGCCCGCCTGTTCGAAGAAGTACTCAAGCTGTTCCTGTCCGGCCACGCGGCCGACACTTTTGAAATGCTGGTCGACCTGCAATTGTTCGATCCACTGTTCCCGGCCAGCGCCGAGGCACTGGAATACAACCCGACCTACACCCACACCCTGATCAGCGAAGCCCTGATCAACACCGACCTGCGCATCAAGCAGAACAAGCCGGTCACCCCGGCGTTCCTGTTTGCCGCCCTGCTTTGGCCCGCTCTGCCGGCGCGCGTATTGCGCCTGCAGGATCGTGGCATGCCGCCGATTCCGGCGATGCAGGAAGCCGCTCACGAGCTGATTGCCGAGCAGTGCCAGCGCATCGCGATCCCGAAACGCTTCACCATGCCGATCCGCGAGATCTGGGACATGCAGGAGCGCCTGCCACGGCGCAGCGGCAAACGCGCCGACCTGCTGCTGGACAATCCGCGCTTCCGCGCCGGCTACGACTTCCTGCTGCTGCGCGAAAGCGCGGGCGAGCAGACCGATGGCCTGGGCGAATGGTGGACCGACTACCAGGATGCCAATGACAGCGAGCGCCGCGACATGATTCGCGACCTCAGCGGCAAGGACGACGGTACCTGCGGCCCACGCAAACGTCGCCGCAGCGGCGGCTCCAAGCGCAAGCGCTCAGCGGACGCTTCGAGCACCACGGGCGAGTAATCCATGGAACGCATCTACATCGGCATGGGCAGCAACCTCGCTGACCCCGCCGAACAGCTGCGCAGCGCCATCGAGGCGCTGGCTCAGTTGCCGCAATCGCAACTGGTCGGGGTTTCTGCCTTCTATCAAAGCGACTCGTTGCTGCCCGGCCAGCCGCGTTATACCAACGCAGTGGCCGCGCTCGACAGCGCTCTGGCACCGCTTGAGCTGCTGGACGCCTTGCAGTCCATCGAAACCGGCCAGGGCCGCGAGCGCCTTGAGCGCTGGGGCCCGCGTACGCTGGACCTGGACATCCTGCTGTTCGGTGACCGCCTGATCGACGAACCTCGCCTGAAAGTCCCGCATTACCATATGCAGGAGCGGGCCTTCGTCCTGTATCCCCTGGCCGAACTGGCGCCCGCCGACCTGCGCCTGGGCGATGGCCGCACACTCGCCGACTTGCTCGCTGCCTGCCCGTTCGTCGGGCTGGAACGCCTGCCGGTAGACTGAGTTGCACCAAAAGATCGCAGCCTTCGGCAGCTCCTACAGGACGGTGATGACCTGTAGGAGCTGCCGAAGGCTGCGATCTTTTGATGTTGGCATTTGCTGAAACGCATCAGTCACCCCGGTAACACCGCGGGCGTAACAATGCGGTAACACACGCAATTGACTTCCCACGTTCTCCTCACGACTATAGGCGTCCCGCTGCCGTCACCACGGCATCAAGGGCGCAATCCAGGCCTTCAAAGCACGACAAAAGACCGTGCGCCTGTATTCAACGAAGAATCACGCGCGTTACTCGCAGTAGTTTCCACAGCGCCTGAATGAGGAACTTTTCATGCCAGCCATCACCCTGACCACTCTGCAAGGTCTCAAGCAAAAAGGTGAAAAAATCACCATGCTGACCTGCTATGACGCAACCTTCGCCCACGCCTGCAACCAGGCCGGCGTCGAAGTGCTGCTGGTGGGCGACTCACTCGGCATGGTTCTGCAAGGTCACGACAGCACCCTGCCGGTCACCACCGCCGAAATGGCTTACCACGTGGCAGCCGTCAAACGCGGTAACACCGACGCCCTGATCCTTGCCGACTTGCCGTTCATGGCCTACGCCACCACGGAACAGGCCATGACCAACAGCGCCCTGCTGATGCAGGCCGGCGCTCACATGATCAAGGTTGAAGGCGCGTTGTGGCTGGCGGACTCGATCCGCCTGCTGGCAGAACGGGGCGTTCCGGTCTGCGCCCACATGGGCCTGACGCCGCAATCGGTGAACATCCTCGGCGGCTACAAGGTCCAGGGTCGCAACGAAAACCAGGCGCGGCAGATGCGTGCCGATGCCATCGCGCTGGAACAGGCCGGCGCGTCGATGCTGCTGCTCGAATGCGTGCCGAGCGAGCTGGCCGAAGAAATCACCCAGGCCGTGGGCATTCCGGTCATCGGGATTGGCGCCGGCCACCGCACCGACGGCCAGGTACTGGTCCTGCACGACATGCTGGGCCTGTCGATTACCGGTCGCGTCCCCAAGTTCGTGAAAAACTTCATGGCCGGCCAGGAAAGCATCCACGCGGCCCTGAGCGCTTACGTCACTGAAGTCAAAGCGGCGACTTTCCCAGGCATCGAACACGGATTCTCTGCATGAACACCGTCAAAACCGTACGCGAACTACGGGCCGCCGTGGCCCGTGCCCGCAGTGAAGGCAAGCGCATCGGCTTTGTGCCGACCATGGGCAACCTGCACAGCGGGCATGTCGCGCTGATCACCAAGGCCACCCAGCGGGTGGATTTCGTGGTCGCGAGCATTTTCGTCAACCCGCTGCAGTTCGGTGCTGGCGAAGACCTCGACAAATACCCGCGCACCCTCGCCGCCGACCAGGAAAAACTGCTCGAAGCCGGTTGCGACCTGCTGTTCGCGCCGACCGTTGAAGAGATGTACCCCGGCGGCATGACCGGCCAGACCCGCGTCAGCGTCCCGCAGCTTTCCGAAGGCCTGTGCGGCGCCAGCCGTCCGGGGCATTTCGAAGGCGTGGCAACGGTGGTCAGCAAGCTGTTCAACATGGTCCAGCCGGACCTGGCGATCTTCGGCCAGAAAGACTTTCAGCAACTGGCGGTCATTCGCGCGCTGGTGCATGACCTGAACATGCCGATCCAGATCATTGGCGAGCCGACGGTGCGGGCGGCCGATGGCCTGGCGCTGTCGTCGCGCAATGGCTTCCTCGACGCAGATCAGCGCGCCGTGGCGCCGGTGGTGTATCGCACGCTGAGCGAGATCGCCGAAGCGATCAAACAAGGCGAGCGCGATTACCCGGCCCTGATCCGTGCCAAGCTGCAACAACTCGAAGCGGCGGGCCTGCGTCCCGACTACCTGGAAATTCGCCATGGGCTGAGCCTGCGCCCGGCCACCCCGGAAGATCGCGACCTGGTGATCCTGGTGGCGGCGTTCCTGGGGACGACGCGCCTGATCGACAACCTGCACCTGAACCTCGACACCCCCGCCTGAAATCCCCCCACGACCGCACCGGTACAAAAAAGTACCGGTCGCAGGTCCGACAAAGCCAAGACAGATCGTCTCTCTGGGTTTACTGTTACCGGTCTGCGCTATTTAATCGTGTGCACGCAGGCTAACCGGGTTACCGCCAGTCAGTGGTCAGGACATTCCGGTATTTTCAGTGTCTTAAAGGCAGTTCAAGTAAAAGGAAACCCGCAGCGATGGCGTATTACCGCACCCCCCACGACGTGACCACCCTGCCCGCCTGGCAGGCGTTGAAAGACCACCGCCAGGCCATGCAGGATTTCAACATGCGCGAGGCCTTCAACGCCGACCCGCAGCGCTTCAATCAATTCACCCTCAGTAGCTGCGGTCTGTTTCTCGACTACTCGAAGAACCTGATCAACGCCCAGACCCGCGACCTGCTGGTGGGCCTGGCCGACGAAGTCGACCTCAAGGGCGCAATCAAATCGCTGTTCGATGGCGAGATCGTCAACGCCTCCGAAGGACGCCCGGCCCTGCACACCGCCCTGCGTCGCCCGGTCGGCGACAAGTTGTCGGTCAACGGCGTCAACGTGATGCCAGAAGTGCACAAAGTGCTGAACCAGATCACCGACCTCGTGGGCCGTATCCACGACGGCCTGTGGCGCGGCTACTCAGAGAAGCCGATCACTGACGTGGTCAACATCGGCATCGGTGGTTCGTTCCTGGGGCCCGAGCTGGTGTCCGAAGCCCTGCTGGCCTATGCCCAGAAAGGTGTGCGTTGCCACTACCTGGCAAACATCGATGGCAGCGAGTTCCACGAACTGGCCATGAAGCTGCGCGCCGAGACCACGCTGTTCATCGTTTCGTCGAAATCCTTCAACACCCTCGAAACGCTGAAAAACGCCCAGGCCGCACGTGCCTGGTACCTGGCCCAGGGTGGCTCGGAAGCCGAACTGCATCGCCACTTCATCGCAGTATCGAGCAACAACGCCGCCGCCGTAGCGTTCGGCATCCGCGAAGAGAACATCTTCCCGATGTGGGACTGGGTCGGCGGGCGTTACTCGCTGTGGTCGGCCATCGGTTTGCCGATCGCCCTGGCCATCGGCATGTCGAACTTCAAGGAACTGCTGTCCGGTGCGTACACCATGGACCAGCACTTCCTGAACACCCCGTTCGACCAGAACATGCCGGTGCTGCTGGCCCTGCTCGGCGTGTGGTACGGCAATTTCTGGGGCGCGCAAAGCCACGCGATCCTGCCGTACGACCACTACCTGCGTAACATCACCAAGCACCTGCAACAGCTGGACATGGAATCCAACGGCAAGAGCGTGCGCCAGGACGGTACGCCCGTCAGCACCGACACCGGCCCGGTGATCTGGGGTGGCGTAGGTTGCAACGGCCAGCACGCTTACCACCAGTTGCTGCACCAGGGCACCCAACTGATCCCGGCCGACTTCATCGTGCCGATCGTCAGCTTCAACCCGGTGGCCGACCACCACCAGTGGCTGTACGCCAACTGCCTGTCGCAAAGCCAGGCGCTGATGCTCGGCAAGACCCTGGCCGAAGCCCAGGCCGAGCTGCGTGACAAAGGCATGAGCGAAGAGCAGGTGCAGAGCCTTGCGCCGCACAAGGTGATCCCGGGCAACCGTCCGAGCAACACCCTGGTGGTCGAGCGCATCAGCCCGCGGCGCCTGGGTGCGTTGGTGGCGATGTACGAGCACAAAGTCTTCGTGCAAAGCGTGATCTGGGGCATCAATGCCTTCGACCAATGGGGTGTGGAGCTGGGCAAGGAACTGGGCAAAGGCGTCTACAACCGCCTGGTCGGCAGCGAAGAAACCCCGGCTGACGACGCGTCCACCCAGGGCTTGATCAACTACTTCCGCGGACGTCACCGCGGCTGATTTGACGCTTGTACTAACCTTTGTAGGAGCTGGCTTGCCAGCGAAGACGGTATATCAGGCAATACTTATGTCGACTGATACACCGCTTTCGCTGGCAAGCCAGCTCCTACGAGGGTCGCGCAGCTCCCCTCTTCGCCACAACAAGAAGAAGGAACCGTCATGTTCGATATCAGCACGTTCCCTAAAGCCGATGCCGTGCGCCGGGCTGCACAACTGAGTCAGGACGACTATCACCGCCTGTACCGCGAATCCATCGAACACCCCAGCACCTTCTGGGCCGAACAAGCCACCCGCTTCCTCGACTGGAGCACACCGTGGCAAACCGTCCAGCGCTACGACCTGAAGACCGGTGAAGCCCACTGGTTTGCCGGCGCCAAGCTGAACGTCAGCTTCAACTGCATCGACCGCCACCTGGCCACACGCGGCGATCAAACAGCGATCATCTGGGAAGGCGACGACCCCGCCGAATCCACCCAGATCACTTACAAGAAACTGCACCATTACGTCTGCCGCCTGGCCAACGTGCTCAAAAGTCGTGGCGTGAAGAAAGGCGACCGGGTGTGCATCTACATGCCGATGATCCCCGAAGCGGCCTACGCCATGCTCGCCTGCACACGCATCGGCGCGGTGCATTCGGTGGTGTTCGGCGGGTTCTCGCCGGATTCGCTGCGCGACCGGATCCTCGACGCCGACTGCCGCACAGTGATCACTGCCGATGAAGGCGTGCGCGGCGGCAAATTCGTGCCACTCAAGCACAATGTCGACAAGGCGCTGCAAAGCTGCCCGGATGTCAGCACCGTGGTCGTGGTCGAACGAACCCAGAACCCGGTGAACTGGGTCGAGGGCCGGGACCTCTGGTATCACCAGGCGCTACGCGACGTAGGCGACGACTGCCCGCCTGAGCCGATGGACGCCGAAGACCCGCTGTTCATCCTCTACACCTCCGGCAGCACCGGCAAACCCAAAGGCGTGCTGCACACCACCGGGGGCTACCTGCTGCAAGCGGCCATGACCTTCAAATACGTGCTGGACTACCGCGACGGTGAAGTGTTCTGGTGCACCGCCGACGTCGGCTGGGTCACCGGCCACAGCTACATCGTCTACGGCCCCCTGGCCAATGGCGCCACCACCCTGATCTTCGAGGGCGTGCCGAGCTACCCGAGCACCTCGCGGTTCTGGCAGGTGATCGACAAGCACAAGGTGAACATTTTCTACACCGCCCCTACCGCACTGCGCGCGCTGATGCGCGAAGGCGCAGAACCGTTGAAGGAATCGTCTCGCGCCAGCCTCAGATTGCTCGGCACTGTCGGTGAGCCGATCAACCCGGAAGCCTGGGAGTGGTACTTCAATGTGGTCGGCGAACAACGCTGCCCGATCGTCGATACCTGGTGGCAGACCGAAACCGGCGGCATCATGCTCAGCCCGCTGGTCAGTGCGCAACGGATCAAACCGGGCTGCGCGACGCAGCCGATGTTCGGCGTACAACCGGTGCTCCTGGACGAGCATGGCAAGGAAATCAAAGGCGCCGGCAGCGGCGTGCTGGCGATCAAATCCAGCTGGCCGGCGCAGATCCGCAGCATCTACGGCGACCCGCAACGAATGGTCGACACCTACTTCAAGCCCTACCCCGGCTACTACTTCACCGGCGATGGCGCCCGCCGCGACGAAGATGGCGACTACTGGATCACCGGGCGCATCGACGATGTCATCAACGTCTCCGGGCACCGCATCGGCACCGCCGAAGTGGAGAGCGCTCTGGTCCTGCACGACAACATCGCCGAAGCCGCCGTGGTCGGTTACCCGCATGACGTCAAGGGCCAGGGCATCTACGCCTTCGTCACCCCCATGAACGGCGTCGAGCAAAATGAAGAACTGAAAAAAGCCCTGCTCGCCCACGTCAGCAAGGAAATCGGCAGCTTCGCCAAGCCCGACCTGATCCAGTGGGCGCCGGCCTTGCCGAAAACCCGTTCAGGCAAGATCATGCGGCGCATTCTGCGCAAGATCGCCTGCAACGAACTGGACAGCCTGGGCGACACCTCGACCCTGGCCGATCCGAGCGTGGTCCAGGGCCTGATCGACAAGCGCCTGAATCAATAACGTACTACCGCCTCCTGTAGGAGCTGCCGCAGGCTGCGATCTTTTGACCTTGCCTTCAGGATCAAAAGATCGCAGCCTGCGGCAGCTCCTACAGTCAATCACCGGGACACCATGGAATTCATCCGCAATCGCATCGAAACCCAGATCATGAGCCTGACCGGCCTGTCCCTGGGCAAACTCGACCTGGAAAACCCCAAGGGCGACCCCGGGCTGTTCGGGCCCGACTCGGTGAGCTGGCAAGTCCACGGCGACTTCAGCAGCATGTTGATCGGCGGCATCAGCGCCCTGATGTTGCAGGCCCTGCACCCGCTGGCCCTGGCGGGTGTATGGGACCATTCGAATTTTCGCGAGGACATGCTCGGTCGCCTGCGCCGCACCGGGCAATTCATTTCCGGCACCACCTTTGGCTCACGACAGGACGCCGACTGGCTGATCGAAAAAGTGCGCACCATCCACCTGCAAGTCACAGGCACCGCACCCGATGGCCGGCCCTATGCCGCCAGCGATCCCGATCTGCTGACCTGGGTGCATGTGGCGGAGGTCAGCAACTTCCTCGCCGCCCATTTGCGTTATCGAAATCCGCACCTGTCCCTGGCCGATCAGGATCGTTATTACGCAGAGATCGCGCTGGTGGCCGAACGTCTGGGCGCCCGTGACGTGCCGCGCTCCCGGCAGGAAATTGCCGCTTATCTTGAGCACATCCGCCCGCAGTTGCTGTGCGACGAACGCAGTCGGGAAGTGCTGCGATTGCTGTTGAACGCCCCCTCCCCCAGCCGTCTGGCCAAGCCATTCGGCGGTTTGATGATGCAGGCCGGGATCGATCTGCTGCCGGACTGGGCCAGTGACATGCTTGGCGTGCACCAAGGCCCGCTGCAACGCAAATTGATCCGCGCCAGCGTCAACCGCAGTGCGCCGATGCTGCGCTGGGCGGTGCGCAATGGCTCGGTACATCGTGCGAAAAGACGGATGGGTCTGCTGAGCTGAAGCTCGGAGCGGCAAGCTTGAAGCTCGAAGCTTGAAGCTTCAAACTCAGTACCTGCTAAACTCCCGCGCCCAATTCCACCTGCAAGGCGCCCGGCATGTCCTCCTTGAATCAGGCGCTGCGCGCCGCCCTTGAACATCGTCAGGATCTGCTGGCCGAACTGCACAGCCAGGGCACCGACTGCTATCGCCTGTTCCATGGCAGCCAGGAAGGCGCCGGCGGCCTGACCATCGACCGCTACGGCCCGCAACTGATGGTGCAGAGTTTCCACCAGTCGCTCGACCGCGAAGCGTTGCTGCAACTGCACGAAATGGTCAATCAAACCCTGGGGTTTGAAACCCTGCTGGTCTACAACGACCGCTCCCGTGGCAACTCGCGCATCGACCGCGAAGACACTGTCTACCGTGCCGACGAAGCCGCGCTGCAAGACCTGGTGGGCCACGAGTGGGGCCTCAATTATCGGGTGCGCGGGCGCCACGCCGGGCAGGACCCGCTGTTGTTTCTCGACCTGCGCAACACCCGTGGCTGGGTCAAGGACCACAGCAAGAACAAAAGCGTACTGAACCTGTTCGCCTACACCTGCGGGGTCGGTCTCAGCGCCGCAGCCGGGGGTGCCAGCGAGGTGTGCAACCTGGACTTCGCCGAAGGCAACCTGGCGGTCGGTCGCGAGAATGGCTTGCTCAACCCGCAATTGCCGACCATGCAATTCATCCAGTCCGACTACTTCCCGGCCATTCGCCAGTTGGCCGGCCTGCCCATCAGCCAGCGTCGCGGGCAGAAACTGCCGAGCTATCAACGCCTGGAACAGCGTCAGTATGACCTGGTGCTGCTCGATCCACCGGCCTGGGCCAAGAGTGCTTTCGGTACCGTCGACCTGCTGCGCGACTATCAGAGCCTGCTCAAGCCGGCAGTCCTGACCACCGCTGACAACGGCGTGCTGATCTGCTGCAACAACCTGGCAAAAGTCAGCATGGACGACTGGCGCGAGCAGGTTTTGCGTTGCGCCGAGAAAGCCGGCCGGCCGGTCCGGGAGTGGACGGTGATGAAACCAGGCGGCGATTTCCCGTCGATGGACCAGCAGCCACCCCTGAAAACCCTGATTCTGCAGTTCTGAAAGTAGCCGTTGTTTTCCGACAAATCCCGCAGGATGTGAGGACTTCGGAACCGAAATCGCGTGCCATACTCCAAGGCACTCCGATCCAGACAGATGAAGCCGCACATGTACAAAGGATTGATTCGCGCCATCGGCGCCTTGTTGACTGCTCTGGCGCTCTACAGTCTGCTGGGCTTTCTGATTTTGCCGGGCATCGCGTTGCGCGTTGCCAACCAACAACTGGCCCACTACGCCACGACGCCCGCCACCCTCCAGCGTATCGAACTCAACCCGTTCAGCCTTGAAGTGACCCTTTGGGGCCTGAACATCGGCGAGCCCGGCAAAGAGCAGGTCGGCTTCGAACGCCTGTACGCCAACCTGCAGCTCGACAGCCTCTGGACCAACGCGCTGCACCTGTCGGAAATCGAACTGGAAAAATCCAAGACCGAAATCCTCTTCGGCAAGGACGGCAAACTCAATCTGCGCGGGCTGTTCAAACTGCCAGCGAGCGAACCCACGCCGGCCGATCCGAACGCCAAGCCGTTCCCGCTGCGCATAGACCGGATCAAACTGGCGGGCGGCGCCTTGCACTTCAAGGATGAGCGCCCCAGCGAACCGATCGAATTTCTCTACGACAAACTCGACTTCGAACTGAAAAACCTCAGCACCTTGCCCGAAGACAGCGCCGACATGGAACTGGTCGCTATTGGCCCCAACGGTGGCCAGGTCGACTGGACCGGCAACTTCAGCCTCATTCCGTTCGCCTCTGAAGGCAAGCTGAAAATTACCGACGGCAAGATGAAAGCCTTTTGGCCCTATGTGCGCGACGCCGTGCCCCTGGACCTCGAAAGCGGGGTGATGAGCCTCAGTACCGACTACAAACTCAGCCTGGCCAAGCAGACCGAACTGCTGCTGAACAACCTCGCAGTCAGCGTCGCACCCTTCGCGATCAAGGCCCCGGACGGACGGCCGCTGGCGAAGCTCGAGCGTCTGGACATCAGCGAAACCACGGTGGACCTGGCCAAACAGCAAGTGGTGGTCGGCAAGATCCGCAGCCAAAAGCTGGAAACCTGGGCCGCACTGGAAGCCGATGGCCAGCTCGACTGGCAGAAACTGTTCGCCAGCCAACCGTCCAAACCGGCGGCCAAGGCCAACGCCGAACCGCCGAGCACCCCGGCGGCCGCCGATTCGCCGAAACCCGAACCGGCGGAGCCTGGCAAACCCTGGCAAGTGCTGCTCACCGATGTGCAATTGCGCGATTACAAAGTGCATCTGGCGGACCGCAAGGCGCAACCGCCGGTGGAAGTAGAGCTGAGCCCGCTGAATCTCGACTTGCAGAAGTTCGACAGCCTCAATGGCTCGCCCTTCGCCCTCAAGCTCGACACCGGCGTGGGCAAGCAGGGCAAGCTCACGGCCGATGGCGAGGTCAACCTGGCGCCTGTCAGCGCCAGGCTCAATGTACAGACCAAGGACATTGACCTGCGTGTCGCCCAGTCCTACATCAGCCCGTTCATTCGCCTGGAACTGCGCAGCGGCATGCTCGGCAGCGACCTGGCGGTCAACCTGAAAAGCACCGAGCCGCTGGCCCTCAGCGTCACCGGTCGCGCTCAGGTCGATCAGCTTCACACCCTCGACACCCTGAAAACCCGGGACTTTCTCAAGTGGCAGCAGTTGGTGGTCGAAGGCCTGAACTACCAACATGGCGACAGCCTGTCGATCGACAAGATCAACCTGCTGCAACCCTATGCGCGCTTCATGATCAACGATGACCGCACCACCAACATCGATGACCTGCTGATCCCGCAACCACCCGACGCAGGGGCAAAGCCTGCTACCGCCAAACCCGCCGCCAGCAAGGACAAGCCCCTGGGCATCCATATCGGCGGCATTGCCATCAACGACGGTTCCGCGAACTTCGCCGACTTCAGCCTGACCCCGAACTTCGCCACCGCCATCCAGCAGCTCAACGGTTCGATCGGCACCATCGACAGCCGTCAGGCGAAACCGGCCAGTGTCGATATCAAGGGCAAGGTCGACCGCTACGCACCGGTGACCATCAAGGGCGCGGTCAACCCGTTCGACCCGATGGCCAGCCTCGACATCGCCACCAGCTTCAAACGCGTGGAACTGACCACGCTGACCCCCTACTCCGGCAAGTTCGCCGGTTATCGCATCCGCAAAGGCCGACTCAACCTCGACCTGCATTACGTCATCATCAAGGGCCAGCTCAAGGCTGAAAACAAGGTGGTGGTCGAGCAGTTGCAACTGGGTGAAAAAGTCGACAGCCCGGATGCCGTGAGCCTGCCGCTGAAACTGGCGATCGCCCTGCTCAAGGACGTCGACGGCAAGATTTCCATCGAACTGCCGGTGACCGGCGACCTCAACAATCCGCAGTTCAGCGTGATGCCGATTGTCTGGCAAACCCTGCGCAACCTGATCGTCAAGGCTGCCGCCGCGCCGTTCAAACTCATTGGTGGCCTGGTGGCCGGTGGTGGCTCGGAGGACCTGGGTACCGTGTCATTCGCGCCGGGCTCGAGCGACCTGAGCAAGGACGCCGAAGCGGCCCTGGTCAAACTGTCCCAGGCCCTCAAGGAACGCCCGACCCTGCGCCTGGAAATCGAAGGCACCGCTGCCAAGAGCAGTGATGGCCCGCTGCTCGCCGAGCAACGCCTGGAACGGGAATATCAGTACAACTACTACAAAATGCTCCAGCGCCGCGGCGACAAGGTGCCGGCGAAGGCGAATCTGGTTGAGGTACCGGACAGCGAGAAAGGTCCGCTGCTCGAAGGGATCTACCGCACGCGCCTGAAGGTCCAGCCGCCCGCCGAATGGAAAGACCTGGGCAAGGAAGAACGCACGGCGAAAATGCGAGCGGACGTGATCCAGTTCTGGAGCTCCAGCGAAGTGCTGTTGCGTGAGCTGGGCCAGGAACGCGCCAGCAGCATCAAGGATTATCTGGTCGACAAGGGTCAGCTCGCGGACGACCGGGTGTACTTCATCGACGCCCAGTTGGGCGAAGCGGAAAAGGACGGCAAGGTCGTCACCCCAATGCACCTGGACGCCGAATAATCGGCAAACACTGCAATTAAACAACACACATACCAATGTGGGAGCCAGCCTGCTGGCGATAGAGGGGTGACAGTCAACATAGGTGTTGAATGTTACATCGCTATCGCCAGCAGGCTAGCTCCCACAGTTGTTTTGCCTGGTCCTAAATAGAACAGGCCCCGACACGAATGCCAGGGACTGGATGCACCAAGACGCCGAGTAATAGACAAACACTGCAATTGAACACCACACATCCCAATGTGGGAGCCAGCCTGCTGGCGATAGCGGTGTGACAGTCAACATAGGTGTTGAATGTTACATCGCTATCGCCAGCAGGGTAGCTCCCACAGTTGTTT
>Ga0160432_100400_pt1 | contig 30746 bp, 24 predicted proteins | sample HID1971M_E0MG_FD_108250 | JGI IMG/M metagenome (GOLD analysis project Ga0160432, IMG submission 108250) | Enriched millipede-associated microbial communities from UW Madison campus, WI, USA - HID1971M_E0 MG | ecosystem: Host-associated > Arthropoda: Insects > Digestive system > Unclassified ... | reverse complement strand
GATGGCGGAGTGTCAGTTGTCATGGATGCTGGATTTGATGGCCTCTTCGCGAGCAAGCCCGCTCCCACAGGGGATCTTCAGTGAACACGGGATTTGTGTGTGGCAAAGATCAAAGTGTGGGAGCGGGCTTGCTCGCGAAGACGGTAGATCAGGCAACACCTATCTCAGATCCGAAAACTCCCCACCAACTGATTCAACCTCGCCGCCTGCTGCTCCAGCTCCGTACAAGCCCGCAACGTCGCCTGCAGGTTCTCCACCCCTTGCTGGTTCAGCGTGTTGATCCGGGTGATGTCGACGTTCAAGGCCTCGACCACGGCGGTCTGTTCTTCGGTGGCGGCGGCGACGGACTGGTTGACGTTGTCGATCTCGCCGATGCGTTGGGTCACGCTGCTCAAGCGGGTGCCGGCGAGATTGGCGATGGTGACGCTTTCTTCGCTGTGTTGCTGGCTTTCGGTCATGGTGGTGACCGAGTCGCGGGCGCCCACTTGCAGCTCCTCGATCATTTGCTGGATCTCCAGTGCCGAGGTTTGGGTGCGGCCAGCGAGGCTGCGCACTTCGTCGGCAACCACGGCAAAGCCGCGGCCGGCTTCACCGGCACGTGCCGCTTCGATGGCGGCGTTGAGTGCCAGCAGGTTGGTCTGCTGGGAGATGCCCTTGATCACTTCGAGGATCTGCCCGATGTTCACGGTCTTGTCGTTGAGCACTTCGATGTTGCTGCACGACGCGCTGATCTTGCCGGACAGTTCGTTCATCACTTCTATCGTGCGCTGCACCACCTGGCGACCGTCTTCGGCTTGTTGTCGGGCGGAAGAAGCCTGCTGTGAGGCATCGGAGGCGTTATGCGCGATCTCCTGGGCAGCGGCGCCCAACTGGTTGATGGCGGCGGCGACGCTGTTGGTGCGGCTCGATTGATCGTCGAAATTGCTCAGGGACGAATTGGAGGCGTCCAGCACGCGGCGGGCACCTTCGTTGACGCCATGGGCCGCCGACGACACTTCGCGGATCGACTGGTGAATGCGCTCGACAAAACGGTTGAACGCCGTGGCCAACTGGCCGATTTCATCCCGCGATTGCACTTGCAGGCGCCGGGTCAGGTCGCCTTCGCCGAGGGAGATATCTTCCATGACCCGGGTCAGCACTTTCAGCGGCCGGGTGATGCGCTGTGCCGTGTAGCCCATCAGCAGCAGGCCGAGCAGGGCCGAGCCGCCACCGAGCAGCAGTTCCAGCGCAGTGCTTTGCATGCTTTTGGCATCGAGTTGTTTTTGCAGGGTGGTGACCGGTGCCAGCAATACGTCTTGTGGTACACCCACCAGCACACCCCAGGGCGCGGCACCGGCAATCGGCGGCAGCGGTTCGAGGACCTTGATCTGCTGCGGGTCGACAAACACCTTCGGCCGACCCTGGCGCAAGGCGTCCATCACCTGGGCGTTGTCCATCGGTTGACCGAGGCGACTGATGTCCTGGCTGTTGGCGGAGATCACGCCACGGGGACTGACGATACTGATCTGGCCATGGCCGTCGAACAGCTGCAGCGCGCTGGCTTGGCTGTTCTTTTGCAACGCGGCGAGGTTGATGTCGAGGCCGACCACGGCGATGACTTTGCCGTTCTCCAGCAGCGGGAAGGCGACGCTGGTCACCAGCTTGCGACTGCCCGATGCCTCGTCGAAGTAGGGCTCCAGCACGCAGGCCTGGCGGGTGTCGCGGGCGCAGGTGTAGAAGGCGTTGTAGGGTGCGCCGCTGGGGCCCGGCTCGGTGTTGGCCAGCAGGCCTTCATCGCCGATCACCGCTTGCAGTTCGCCGGGGTTGCCCTGCACCCAGTACTGGGAGAAGCGTCCGGTTTCGTTGCTGCCCAGGTCCGGCTTGTCGGCGAAACCGGCATCGGCGCCGTCCAGCGCGTCGGGTTCGAAAATGACGTAAAGCCCGAGCAGGTCGGGCTTGTCGATCAGGGCTTGATGAAGCTGGGTACTCAGCGCCTGGCGCAGTTGTTGGCGGGTCAGGTTGCCCTGGTGCTGGAGTTGCCTCAGGTACAACAGGTACCGCGATAATCCCTGGCCGTATTCGTGGGTCTGCATGAAGGTGCGTTGCACTTGCATGGCCTGCACTTTGCCCAGGGCCTGCATGTGTTCTTTGGCGGCATCGGCGAGCATGTCGCTGCTGGCCCGGGCCACTTGCTGGCTGCTTTGGTGCGTCTGGTAGAGCGACAGGCCCATCAGCAAGCCCACCACCAACACCAGGCAGAGGCCGGCGAGCAGGGTGATCTTGCTCTGGATCGTGAGAAATCTTTTGTGCATTGGAAACACCTTTTTCCCTGGAATGCATTGGCGCTGCCATCACGAACCTGTAGGAGCTGCCGCAGGCTGCGATCTTTTGACTTTCAAGATCAAAAGATCGCAGCCTGCGGCAGCTCCTACAGGGGCTCGAGATCAGAAAGTAGTGGCGAATATCAGCTGGCTGTAGAGGTTCTTGTCGTTGTTGCCCAACTGCGTGCCGCCCTGGTCGGCGCTCTTGTCCGGCTGGAACAGGCCCACCAGCGGCATCACCGTGAGGTGGTCGTTGAGGTGCCATTCGGCGTACAGGTCGACTTCGTGGCCATCGGTGTTGCCCAGGTCGCGGTCGATGGTGTCGAAGTTGAAGTACATCGCGCCGACGGTCAGGTTCTCCAACGGCGAGACGGTGAACTTGAGTTGCTGGATGCGCGAGTTGCTGTTGAACGGGCCGGCATAGTTGCCCGCCACTTCACCCTGGAACCAGGTGCCGAAGCCGCGGCTGAAACCGTAGAACAGTGTGTCGTAGCCTTCCGAGAAACGGCTGTAGCGGTAGCCGGCATAGGGCGTCCAGGGTGCTTCGGAAAAGGTCCAGCCGGCTTCCAGGTACCAGGCATCCTCGGTGGCCGTGTGGGGTTTGTCCTGCTTGGCGTATTCGCCGGAGAGGAACAGGTCCTTGACCCCGGCGTTGCCGGTGGCGCGCAGGCTGTAGGTCTTCATGCCGTCGCGCTCGAGTTGCGCGGGGGAGGCGTACTGCTCGTCGACGTCCGTGGTGTCGATGTAGGTCAGGCCGACAGTACCGGCCTCGGACACGTGTTCCAGGGTGCCGACGTACATTTCGGTCATGGCCTGGGCGCGATTGTTGGATTTGAGCCACATCAGGTCACTGCGCCAGCCTTCCTTGCCGCCGATACGCAGCACTGCGGTTTCATCGAAGGCCTTGCGCGCGGCCAGCCAGTAGGCGCCACCGCGATTGAACTCACCGTCGGCCAGGCCTTTGCCCAGGTTCAATGCATCGCCGTTGATCAGGAAACCGTCGCCGACCATGATGTTCTGGCGGCCGAACGACAGGTCGATGCCGTCAGCGCCCAGCACCGGGAACAGGTCGCTCGAGCGCCAGCCAAGGTAGGCGTCTTCGAACTTGCTGGTGCGTTCCGAGCCGTCGGTGAAACCGGCGGCATCACCGTCGCCCCAGGTGCCGGAGCTGAGCATGTTCGCCGCGCCGTACGCCGTGCCGCCCCCCGCCAGGCCCTGGTCGAAGCTCAGGCCGTACTTGATGTAGCCCTCGCGCCACGACGACGAACCTTCGTCGAGTCGACCCGACAGGGCGTAGTTTTCCTGGCTGTGGAAAACGCCGAAAACCGCCTCCAGGGTGGCGTTCAGGTGACTGTCGTCAGTGGCGTAGAGTTCGTAGGCGCTCGCTTGGCCAGCACTGATCATCAGCGCCAGGGTCGAGAGGCGAAGCAAGGGGGACTTGAGCATGGTGTGGCATCCGTTCTTGTTCTTGAGCGCAGGTTTGCGTCCCGCCAGATACTAATGCCGGGATTTTTTGCGCCTTGTTGCCTCGGTGCCAAAGAGTTGGTTGTGCTTGCCAGATTGCAGGGCGGGGTGACAGTGCACAGGTCCGTGCACTGCTCGGGAAGGGGCGTTTTTCGATCTAGCGAATTCGTCTCAGGTTCCTGGCCTTCAACTTGCGGAGCATGCCCATGACATCCCGCAGCACAGGCGTCCTGTCGAAGAGCGACAGTGCATGCAGGTCGGTGCGCGAGGGTCTTTGATAGCCAAGATTCCAGGTGAAGTAGTAGGCCTTCACGTCTTTGTTCGAATGAATGAGCGTATTGAGGGCCGCGTCATAGTGCATCGGACCGCCGTCCGGATGCCCCGGCGGACGCTCGAGGATCTGCAGCAGAAAGTCCCTCAGCCTGACAATGCATTTGCCGTTTACCGCATAGAAATGCGACAGGTGTATGGGTTGGTCGACCGCTTTCCAGGAGGGCGAGCTGGAGTCGCCTTCAAACGGATGGCCGAAGTAGGCGATGTCCCACTCCATGCCTTGCAGGGACTCGATGGCCTGTTTGCCATACTCGCCAATGCGCCTGGAAAACTGAATGTCATCCTCCAGGATCAGGATGTTGCTTACGTTCAGGCGGATCGCCTCTTCCAGAATGCCCAAGTGACTCATGAAGCAGCCCCGGGCGCCGATGCTGGGGAAGCCATCGTCCTCACTGGGCGTCACCGCCTGGAAAAAGCTGACTTTTTCATGATCGAAGGGAAAACCGTTGCGCGCGAATTCTTCCACCGTTTCTACACGGCGATCCTTTCTCGACGAAATATTGATGATTCTGGCTCGATCAAAATAGTCGGTCACATTCATCCAGCAATTCCTCAGCGCAGGTGTTCAGGGCGGCTGGGTTGCAGTATAGGCAGAACTTTGAATGTCGCTTTGCCATCACCCGTCGTGCCCATGCAGCAGTTTGGCAGAACCGCCAACACAACTGGCACGCAGGGCAAAACCTGCGAATCGCGCAGCACCGACAATCCCTCTCAACCTGCCGAAGCCCCGTCGCCTCGGCACTTTCTGTGTTGACGTTCGCCGGCTGGCGAACGCGTGGATTTTCAAGGTCGTTTCCCATGTTCGCCACCCTGCGTTTGCCCCTCGTTGGTTTGTTGACCTTCACCCTGGCCCAGGCCGCCCTGGCGGCCGATTGCGCACCGGTCAAGAGTCGTGGCGCCGAACTGTTCGCCAATGAATGCGGGGTCTGCCATGCGGTGAGCAAAGGCACGACCGGCATGATGGGGCCGAACCTGGCGGGTGTGATCGGGCGCAAGTCCGGCTCGGTGGAAGGCTTCAACTACTCGCAGGCCATGCGCAACAAGAACATCGACTGGCAAGCCGAGAACATCGCGCAACTCATCACCCAACCCCAGGCCTATGTGCCTGGCACCTACATGCCTTACATGGGCATGGCTTCGGCAGATGATCGCCAGGCGGTCGTGTGCTTCCTCAAAGAACAACAGAACTGAAGGTGATTCATGAGCAACGTTGAAATCCTGCCGCAGGTTGCTGCATTCCTCGATCGCCAGCACGGCTGCTTCATCGATGGCCAGTGGGTGTTTGCCGAAGGCCCGAGCATTGCCGTGGTCAACCCGGCCACCGGGCAAACCCTGTGCGAAACCCTCGACGCGCCCCTGGAAATCGTCGAGCGCGCCGTGCAGTCGTCGCACCAGGCCTTCAAGTCCGGCGTGTGGTCGGGCCTGCGTCCCGCGGACCGTGAGCGCATCCTGCTGAACTTCACCCGCCTGGTCGAGGAGCATGCCGAAGAGCTCGCGCAACTGGAAACCCTGAGCCAGGGCAAGTCGATCAACATGGCCCGCGCGCTGGACCTGAACGCCACGGTGGAGTTCATGCGCTACATGTCCGGCTGGGCGACGAAGATCGAAGGGCAGACCTTCGATGTGTCGATCCCGCTGCCGCCGGGCGCCAAATTCACCGCGTTCACCAAGCGTGAGCCGGTGGGCGTCGTGGTCGGCATCGTGCCGTGGAACTTCCCGCTGCTGATCGCCGCCTGGAAACTGATGCCGGCGCTGGCCACCGGTTGCACGGTGATCATCAAGCCGGCGATGGAAACCCCGTTGACCGCCATGCGCCTGGCCGAACTGGCCCTGGAAGCGGGCATTCCGGCGGGCGTGTTCAACGTGGTGACCGGCGGCGGGGCCTCGGTTGGCGGCGTACTGACCGCGCACCCGCTGGTGAGCAAGGTGTCGTTCACCGGCTCGACCGCCGTGGGCAAGAGCGTCGGTGTGGCGTGCATGGAAAACATGACGCGCTTCTCCCTGGAGCTGGGCGGCAAGAACCCGATGATCGTGCTCGCCGATGCCGACATCGAAAAAGCCGTGCAGGGCGCGATCCTCGGCGGCCTGCTGAACAATGGCCAGGTGTGCGCAGCGGCCTCGCGCTTCTACGTGCATCGTTCGATCCACGACCAGTTTGTCGAAGCACTCGCGGCGGCGGTCTCGGCGATGCCGATTGGCGCAGGCATGAACGGCGAAGCGGCGATCAACCCGTTGGTGTCGCGCAAGCAGCAGCAAAGCGTGCTCAAGCACATCGAGCTGGCCCGCCAGGAAGGTGCGCGGGTGGTGGCGGGTGGCGAGTTGCTGGAAGGCGAGGGCTTCTTCGTCCAGCCGACCATTCTCGCCGACATCGACCACAGCATGGCCGTGGCGCGCGAAGAGGTATTCGGTCCGGTGCTGGGGGTGATGCCGTTCGACGATGAAGACGCGGTCATCGCGCTGGCCAACGACAACCGTTACGGGCTGGCCGCCAGCCTGTGGACCAACGACCTGGGCAAGGCCATGAACCTGGTGCCGCGCATCGAAGCCGGTACGGTGTGGGTCAACGCCCACGTGCTGCTCGACCCGGCGATGCCGTTCGGTGGCGTCAAGCAATCGGGCATGGGGCGCGAGTTCGGTCGTGCGGTGATCGAGGCCTACACCGAGCTTAAATCGGTGTGTATCGCCCACTGATGAACCTGTAGGAGCTGTGTAGGAGCTGACGAGTGAAACGAGGCTGCGATCTTTTGATTGTAAAAAAGCAAGATCAAAAGATCGCAGCCTGCGGCAGCTCCTACATAAGCCGCGTTACGCCGTTGGCGGTTTCGCCAGTTCAATCCCGGCGGCGCCCAGCCGCTTGAGAATCTCGAACAGCAGCTCGCTCTTGATCGAAACCACCATGCGTGGGCTGCTGACATAACCGGTGACGGTCAGGGTAATGCCTTCAGGCTTGAGCTGGCTGAAGCGCACCACCGGTGCCGGCTTCTCCAGGATGGTCTCGTGCTCGCGGAAGGTGTCCAACAGCAGGTTGCGCACCTGCTCGGGGTCGATGTCCAGCGGGAACATCAGTTCGAGTGACGCCACCCCCTGGGCGCTGCCGCCGAGGGTGACGTTGCGCAGGTTCTGCGAGATCAATTGCGAGTTCGGCACGATCACGATCGAGCGGTCGGCCAGCTGTATTTCGGTGGCCCGCACGTTGATCCGGCGGATGTCGCCTTCGACCCCGCTGATGCTGATCAGGTCGCCGACCTTCACCGGGCGCTCGGTCAACAGGATGATGCCGGAAACGAAGTTCTTGACGATCTCCTGCAAGCCGAAGCCGATGCCCACCGAGAGGGCGCTGACGATCCAGGCCAGGTTGGTCCACTTGACCCCCAGCGACGACAGCATCAGCAGCAGCACCAGGGCATAGCCGATGTTGGAAAATAGCGTGCTGAGCGAGGCACACATGCCCGGGTCCATTTCGGTTTTCGGCAGGAATTCGTTGTCCAGCCAGCGCCGCAGCGAACGAATCAGGTAGACACCGATGATCACGGCGAGCAAGGCATGCAACAGGTTGGCCGGGACGATGTTCAGTCTGCGCAAGCCGTCGCCACCGAGGATGGCGAGGATGTTGGTGGCCAGTTGTTCGAGGGTCGACCCGATGCCACCCACCACCAGGGTGATCAGCGCGATCAGCAACAACGAGGCGCGGCCGGCACCGGAGAGGATGATCGAAATCTGTTCCAGCCGCGTATCGCCAATGCCCAATAGCTGTTTCAAGGACTTGCCGGTGGAGGTGCGGGGGGAAAACAGGTGTTCGCAGCCGTCTTTGACCAGCTGGGTCAGCAAATAAAAGCCGGCGAAGATGATGTAGAACCACACCAGTTCGTAAGTGATGAAGCGCGACAGCGATACGTAGCCCGCGAGCAAGGCCAGGAGTGAAATCACGATCGCAATGCTGGCGAACGAATAGATCAGCCCGGCGAAGGTCCGGCCAGCCTCGGGGGCGACCCCCGCCATGACCATGTCCCGGCGGGTTTTGCTGACGCGAAAAAGCAGCATCGCGATCATGACCGAGACGATCAGGGCGACCGCGCCCCGGACCGAGATCACCAGCTCCGCGCTCATGCTGGTGGCGTTGGTCATCTGCGCCAGCGATACCAGCAACAGCAGTGTCCAGGCCAGCCGTGCCGGGTAGGGCTCCATCGCCAGGGCGAGCGGATCGGCAAAGTTTGGCAGGCGCCATGAGGGGTGCTGCGTGGACAGCAGTGCGCGACTCAGGCCGAGGATCAGCACGCAGGTATAGACGATCTTTTCGAAGTCCTGGGAAAACCCCGTCAGCTGTGGCGTCAGCGGCAGTTCGCGGGTGAAGGCAAAAAACAGCAGGCGCAAGGCTATCCAGGCCGTCAGCACCGTGGCGATGACCGAGGCCAGGGCCAGGGCGCTACGCCGCAGGCGACCTTCCGGCATGCGATGGATGCACAACCAGGTCAGCCCGCGTTCGGCCAGCCGCCGTCCCACGACCCAAAGCAGCACGGCCATCGCGATTAACAGGCTGGTCAGCAGGCGCGCGCCCGGTTGCCAGGTGGCGTCCAGGGTGTCCTTGATCTGGTGCAGGAAGGCGCTGAATTTTTCCCGGTCATGCTCTGGCGGATTGAGCAGGGGGGCCCAGAACCAGGGGTTGAGTACGCTCCTGGTCCGCTGGGTCATTTCGGTTTCCAGCAGGCTGCGGCGGATGGCGGCAATCTGGGTCAGCAGTTCGGCGGCGCTGGCCTTGAGCGCTACCAGGGTTTTCAGTTTGGCGTCGACCCGGGATTTCTGTTCGGTCAGGGTGATTCTCTGGAGGGCGATATCGGACTTCTCGGGCGCGGCATCCGCCACTGGCGGCGGGCCCAGCACGCCCAATTGCGCCTGCAACTGGTCCTGCTCGGGCAACAGCAGTGCCGAGAGGCGATCGACCTCCTTGACGAGCGCCTGCACCAGATCCTGCGGGCTTTCCAGCTGGCTGTAGTTGATGGCCTGTGACACTTGCTGCTTGTAGCTGCCGAGTTGGCCCTGCAGCGCCTCCAGATCGCTGTCGGAAACGCTGGCGGAAGCGGGTGCCTGGGCGATTGTGGGGATATCGGGCATGGGCGCCGCCGATAGCCATCCGGCGCTCGGCCCGAACAGTAAAGCGATGAGAATCACGAAGCTCAAGGCATTGCGCATCGGCGTGCTCGACTGGTTATGTGTCACTCCAACCTATGAGGTTAGGTCATGACTCAACGTTATCGAGGCTTTTTTGGTCGCAAGTGCAACGGCAAGATCAAAAGATCGCAGCCTGCGGCAGCTCCTACAGGGGATCGCATTCGATTTCCTGGCGTTATTCACCCGCTCGCCGGGCCGGAAAGAACAACTCGAAACACGTCACACCATCAGCACTCGTGACGCTGCACTGGCCGTTGTGCAACTGCATGATCGTCGCCACGATCGACAACCCCAGGCCGTTGGATTGCGCCGAGCGCTCGCGGGATTCGTCGACGCGGTAAAAGCGTTCGAACAGGCGGGGCAGGTGTTCGGCGGGGATCGTCTGGCCCTGGTTGCGCACCTGCAGGCGGATGCCATCGGCAGAGGGCGTGGCGCAGATCGCCAGCTCGGAGTTCGGCGCGCCGTACTTGATGGCGTTGGCGCACAGGTTGGCCAGGGCGCGGCGCAACAGCATCGGCTCGGCCCAGATCACACCGCTGCCTTGGGCGCTGATGGCGATTCCGACATCCGCCGCGAGCCCTTCGAAATAGTCGGCCATGCGTTCCATTTCATCCAGGGCGCCCAGTTCCTGGCGTTGGCGCAGGGCACTGGCCGGGTCGGTGCGGGCCAGGAACAGCATGTTGTCGAGCATGCGTGCCAGGCGCTCAAGTTCCTCGACATTGGAGGCGAGCAACTGTTGATAATGCTCGATGCTGCGGTCTTGCTGCAGGGCGACCTGGGTTTCACCGAGCAGGTTATTGATCGGCGTGCGCAGCTCATGGGCCATGTCGGTGGACACCTGGCCCAGTTGCACGAAACCTCTGCCGAGGCGGTCGAGCATGGCATTGAAGGCCTCGATCATCGGTAGCAACTCCAGCGGCGCGCCCTGGCTGTCCAGGCGTTCGCCGAGATTACCGACGCCGATGCCCTGGGCATGCCGGGCCACGCGCCGCACCGGCAACAGGCCGCGCTGCACCAGCACGTAGCCGGAAAGTGCCAGCAGAATCGCCGCCACGCTGGCGAACAGGTAGACGTTGAGCCGGTAACTGGCGAGCACCGCCGTGCGTTCAGTCATCAGGCGCCCGGTCACCACTTCCAGCGTGCCCTGGTCACCGGAGGCGATGGTCGCCGCCAGTGCGGAAAAAGGTACGCCATTAACGTTGGGCAAGTGCTGCACGTCGCCGAGGCCCAGTGGGTGGTCCATGGCCATGGGGGTCAATACGGGCATGTCCAGATTGCCCGGATTCACCTGCAGCAACGGCGGTTGCCCGGGCGCGCCGATACTCAACAGGGCTTCGCGGTTGCCGAGCATGTTCTGGAACAGCGCGGGTTTGCTGCGGATCAGCTCCAGGGTGTTGCTGTCGTTGAGGAACGTGCGCAGTTGATCGATGCGGGTGATCAGCGCCGCGTCATCACGGCGGACCAATTCGCGCTCCAGGTCACGGTACAACGCCACGCCCAGGGACGTCAGTGAGACAAACGCCAGGAACGCGAACACCAGCGCCAGGCGCAGCGTCAGGGAGTGGCGCAGATGCGACAGGCTGTTCATGGCTGCGTATCGAAGCGGTAGCCGATACCGCGCACACTGTGGATCAGCTTCAGCTGGAAGGGATCGTCGATCTTCAGCCGCAAGCGCCGCACGGCGACGTCCACCACGTTGGTATCGCTGTCGAAATTCATGTCCCAGACCCGTGAGGCGATCATCGAGCGTGACAGCACTTCACCCAGGTGCGTGGCGAACAGGTGCAGCAGGGCGAATTCCTTGTTGGTCAGCGTAATGCGCGTGCCGGCGCGGGTAACGCGGCGCTTGAGCACATCGATCGCCAGGTCCTCGATGTGCAACTGTTCTTCTTCGCGGGTGGGGCCGCGGCGGGTCAGGGTGCGCAGGCGGGCCACCAGTTCGGCGAAGGAAAACGGCTTGATCAGGTAATCGTCGGCGCCCAGTTCCAGGCCCTTGATGCGGTCGGCGATGTCATCGCGGGCGGTGAGGAACAGCACCGGGGTATCGGCTTCCTTGCGCAGGCGCCGCAGGACTTCCCAGCCGTCCATTTTGGGCATCATCACGTCCAGCACGATCACATCGAAATCATGTTCCAGGGCCAGGTGCAAGCCATCGACGCCGTCGCGGGCCAGGCTCACCGTGTAACCGAGTTCCTGCAAGCCGTTGAGCAGGTAATTGCCGGCCTTGGGTTCATCTTCGACGACGAGAATGTTCATGGGCTTCTGCCTGGTTCGGGGTCAGCAGGATTGCGCGCCGCGCTGGCGGGCGACTGCGGCATGCCGCTGCCGCCAGTGTAGCCCGGTCATCCGCCGGAATGCAGGGATGACGATCAGTGATCATTGGTGCAACCGCTGCCCTGGACCAGGTAATCGAGCTCATGCTGGCGACCCTGATGGTCGAGGTAGTTCAGTTGGGCCGGGATGATGCCGCATTGTTGTGAAATGTCCGTTTCACCCAGCACTTTGGCGACGTCGAGGTGGACGAAGGCTGCGTCCTTGTCGTGGATCACTGGGGCGGAGCTTTGGGTATCGGCAAATGCAGAGCCGGTTGCGAGGAGGGCGGCGAAACCGAGGATGTACATTTTCATGACGGTGATCTCTATTCAGGTTTGAGTGGGCTGTCGGCAGGTTGCCTGGCAGTGAGTTCAGGTTAACCAGGCGATCCGAACAGCCCACCGACAGCTCGATGACAAAGTTGTAATAAATGGCCGCCGGTTAAGGCTGGCGACCAGCGGCCGCAAGGATCAGGTCGGCGATTTCCTTCGAGTGGGACACCAGCGACAAGTGGCTCGACGGCAATTCGATGGTGGTGGCACCCATGCGCTTGGCCAGGAAGCGCTCAAGGTCCGGGTTGATCGTCTGGTCCTGGCTGGAGACGGCGTACCACGACGGTTTGGTGTGCCAGGCGGCAGCGGTGGTGCGGTCGGTGAACAGGGTCTTGGCAATCGGTTGTTGCACGGCGAACAGCTGCATGGCTTTATCGTGAGGGACGTCGCCGGCGAAGTACTTGAGGAAGGCGTCTTGCTTGAGGCTGACGAAACCGTCGTGTTCTTCGGTACCGGCGCGTACCGGCATGGTCGGGTATTTGGCCGACAGTGCGACGAAATCTTCCCCGGCATCCGGCGCACGCGCGGCGACGTACACCAGCGAACTGACTTTCGGATTGACCCCGGCCTCGCTGACCACCGTGCCAGCATAGGAGTGGCCGACCAGCACGGTCGGGCCGTCTTGCTGATCGAGCACGCGCTGGGTCGCGGCCACATCATCGGCCACCGACGTCAGCGGGTTTTGCACCGCCGTAACGTGCAGGCCGGCCGCCTGCAAGCGGCTGATCACATCCGCCCAACTGGAGCCATCGGCCCAGGAACCGTGCACCAGCACGACGTTGTTGGCCTTGACCGGTGCGGTCGTGGGGGCAGCCATGGCGGACCCGCTGCCCAGTACGAAGAGGCTGGCGGCGATCAGGCAGAGTTTGCTCAATGGATTCATGGTATCGACCCTTGTCATCATCAGTGGGAGGCGTGTCACCCGGTGCGGGTGACTGACGACTTCACTGTATGAAGCGAAGGTGCTGGCTACGCTGACAACTCGATGACAAGTCTGTAATGCAACAAGCCCTTCAGGTGTAGGCCAGCAATCGGCCGCAGAGGATCACGCTGACCCAGAGCGCGATGGAAAACAGGGCCTGCACCTTGGCCACGCCCGGTGCCGGGTTGCCGGTATTCCACGCCGTGACGGAACGGTACACGCCGACATGAAACAGCACGGCGTTTAAGCCCGCCGTGGCGATCAGGCACAGCTTGAGGATGAAAATGTCATTGGAGGCGAAGTCGTGAGGGTGGGCGGAAAACATCATCAGCCCGGCCGGAACGATCAACAGCAAAGCCGCAACGGACCATGGCAGGAGATGGCGGGCGAGGGCTGTCACCTGGATGTTGCGCGATAGGCCGAGTACCCGCAGGTCGAACATCAGCACCGAACCGACCAGTATCGTGAAGCCGAGGATGTGCACCACCTCCACCAACGGATACAGCCATAAATCACCGCGCATGGCTGAGCCAAGCGACGAATCATTGAGCCAGTCCATCCAGCCCTGGTTGGTTTGCATCAGCGCAACTCTATGGTTTTGTCGCCGATCGTGATGCGTTCTGCACGCAACTCATCGGGTTTGTTGCGGTTCTGATAACCGACCACGCTGGCTTGGGTGCCGACCGCCAGCATGTCCTTCGCCAGCCCACGGTTTTCCATGCGCGAGGGCGGTGCGAGCACCACGTTCCAGGTCTTGTCCGCCGTCTTGAGGTTGACGAAGCCATGGGGATGGGAGTAGCCGGAGGCTTCGATGGTGCCGCTCAGTTGCAAGGGTTTGCTGGAGTCGTACTCGCTCCAGCCGTGATGGGCGAATGCCGCAGTGGCCACCAACAACAATGACACGCCAAAGCCCTTGAGCATGAAATTCATGACGGGTTCTCCTGTTGCAGAGGTCTTGGATCGACGTTTTTCAGGATAGTCGGCGCATTTCGCGGGCTGGAACACCCCGACCAAAAGAATGTTTCAGTCTGTGACGCAGGACTCGCAGGGCTCGGCAGGCCTTAGACGGAACCATGTTCTACGCTTACCCGCAGATGGCACCCATAAAAACAATGCTAGAGGGAGAGACACCATGTCCGCTTTGTTTCGTCGCGTCGGCCATTGCCTGGCTGCAGGCCTTGTTGCTGCCGCAATCAGCACCCCCGTGCTGGCGCTGGACACCGTCAAGTTCATGGCCCCCGGTTCCGTGGGCGGCGGTTATGACCAGACGGCCCGGGTGCTGGGCAAAGCCCTGATCGAGGCCAACGCTGCCAAATCCGCGACCTTTGAGAACAAGGGCGGCGCAGGCGGTACGCTAGGGCTGGCGCAGTTTGCCAACAGCACCAAGGGCGACCCGAATGCGCTGCTGGTGGTCGGTGCGATCATGGTGGCGGGCATCGAGCAGAACAAACCGCAGATCAGCCTGAAGGACGTGACTCCGATCGCCCGGTTGTTCACCGAGTACAACGTGCTCGCGGTGCGCAAGGATTCGCCGTACAAGACCCTCGATGACCTGATCAAGGATTTCAAGGCCAAGCCCACCAGCGTGACCTTTGGCGGTGGTTCCAAAGGCTCGATCGACCACATCGGCATCGCCGAACTGGCCGGCAAGCTGGATGTGCCGGTCAACAAGGTGAATTACATCGCCACCGGCGGTGGCGGTGAAATCGTCGCCCAGGCCTTGGGCGGCCAGATCAAGGTGATCACCGGCGGTTACGCCGAGCTGGGTCAATACATCAAGAACGGCCAGTTCCGTGTGCTCGCCATCGGTGCGCCCGAACGCGTGCCCGGGATCGACGCGCCGACCCTCAAGGAAAGCGGCTATGACGTGGTCATCGGCAACTGGCGCGGTGTCTATGGTGCCGCCGGCCTCACGCCCGAGCAGCGCAAGGAAGTGACCGACGCGGTGGTGGCCGCCAGCAAAAGCAAAGTCTGGCAGGACAACATCAAGACCAACGCCTGGACGGAGAGCGTGCTGACCGGTGATGATTTCGGCAAATTCGTCGACGAAGAACACGTGCGGTTGCGCGCGATGCTGGTCAAGGTCGGGTTGCTTTGAAATGGCCGGATCCCGCGCAGTCGTGCCGACCCAGTTGGCCATCGGCATCGGCCTGATTACCCTCAGCGTGGTGCTGGCGGTGGGCGCCTGGCGCTTTCCGCCGGAGATGGGCTTCGTGATTCTGCCGGCCTATGTCTACCCCTGGGTGGTCGCGGGGTTTCTCGGGGCAGTGGGCGTGTTGTTGAGTTATCAGGCGGTCAGCGGCGGTTTTCGCGAGCTGGATAACCAACAGGCGCACACAGTGGCGGGCGGCAAGGCCGGCGCAGCCTGGGTCACCGCAGGGTTGATCGGTGTGGCCGTGCTCATCAACGTCATCGGTTTCGTGCTGGCCGCCGGGCTGCTGTTCGCCTGTTCGGCCCGCGGTTTTGGCAGTCGTCATCCACTGCGCGACCTGGCGATCGGCATGGCCCTGACCCTGCCGATCTACTGGTTGTTCAACGCCGGGCTGGGGGTTTCCCTGCCGCCGCTGGTCAACGCCTGGATCTGATCCAAGGAGATCGACAGCATGGACATTCTCGCCAGCCTGGCAATGGGTTTTTCCGCGGCGCTGACGCCGATCAATCTGCTATGGGGCTTCATCGGTTGCCTGCTGGGCACCGCCATTGGCGTATTGCCGGGGATCGGGCCGGCGCTGACGGTGGCCTTGCTGCTGCCGATCACTGCCAAGGTCGATCCCACCGGTGCGCTGATCATGTTCGCCGGGATCTATTACGGCGCGCAGTTCGGCGGTTCAACCACTTCGATCCTGCTCAATACGCCCGGAGAGTCGTCGTCCATGGTCACGGCCCTGGAAGGCAACCTCATGGCGCGTAATGGTCGGGCCGGGCCGGCGCTGGCCACGGCGGCGATCGGCTCCTTCGTCGCCGGCACCATTGCGACGGTGCTGCTGACCCTGTTTGCCCCGGTCGTGGCCAGGCTGGCGCTGAATTTCGGGCCGGCGGAGTATTTCGCGATCCTGGTGCTGTCCTTCACCACGGTCTCGGCGGTACTTGGCGCCTCGATGCTGCGTGGTTTTGCTTCACTGGGGATCGGCTTGACCATCGGCATGATCGGCCTCGACTCGACGTCGGGCATTGCCCGCTACACCCTGGGCGTGCCCGAACTGGTGGATGGCATCGAGGTGGTGCTGGTGGCAGTCGGTCTGTTCGCGGTCGGCGAAGCCCTGTACAGCCTGCTTTATCAAACCGAGCAAGCGGAGGGCCGGCATCGCCTGACGTCATTGTGGATGACCCGCGCCGACTGGAAACGCTCGGTGCCTGCCTGGTTGCGGGGCACCTTTATTGGCTTCCCGTTTGGCTCGATCCCGGCGGGTGGCGCGGAGATCCCGACCTTCCTGTCCTATTCCACCGAACGCAAACTGAGCAAATACCCCAAGGAGTTTTCCGCTAACAAGGGCGAGGGCGCCATCGAAGGGGTGGCCGGCCCCGAAGCGGCCAACAACGCCAGTGCCACTGGCTCGCTGGTGCCGTTGCTGACCCTGGGCATCCCGACCTCCGCCACGGCGGCGATCCTGTTGGCGGCCTTCCAGAACTACAACCTGCAACCGGGGCCGATGCTCTTCGAGACCTCCGCCGATTTGGTGTGGACCCTGGTGGCTTCGCTGTACATCGGTAACGTCATCCTGCTGGTGCTGAACCTGCCGCTGGTGGGCCTGTGGGTCAAGCTGCTGCAGATCCCCCGACCTTACCTGAACGCCGGGATCCTGGTGTTCGCCACCATCGGCGTCTACGGCATGCGCCACTCTTCCTTCGACCTGCTGCTGATGCTGGGGATCGGCTGGGCCGGGGTGTTGATGCGCCGTTTCGATTTCCCGGTGGCGCCGGTGATCGTCGGCATGCTGCTGGGGCCGATGGCCGAGAAACAGCTGCGCAATGCCCTGTCGATCAGTGAGGGGGACTGGACGATATTCCTGACCCAGCCGATTTCGGCGGCGTTCATGGCGCTGACGTTGTTGGTGCTGGTGGTGCCACCGCTGTTGCATGCGCGTGGGATCAAGTTGCATGAAGATGACTGACGCGTCGGTCCCCCTGTAGGAGCAGCCGGTCGACGCTCGATTGCTCGCGAAAAACCTGAGAGCACCGCGGGGTGTCAGGCTCCCCGCGTCATCGTTGACCTCCATCGCGAGCAAGCTTGCTCCTACAGGTTGGAGGGTGTTCCTGCCTGCTCGGCAAACCACTGCAAGATCGCCCCGCACGCCGGATGCGCGGCCGCTGACGGCTGCAGGTACAGGGCGTAAATCCCCCGGGTCTTCAACGGCTCGCCAAACGGAATGACCAGCACGCCGCGTTCGATCGACTCGCCCGCCAGGGTCATGTCGGTCATGGCCACACCCAGCCCGCGGGCGGCGGCATCCAGTGCCAGTTCGTCGAGGTTGAAGGGAAGGTGGCGAAACTCGTCCAGTGACCTGCCGCCATTGGCGGCCAGCCAATACCGCCAGTCGTTCCTGTCGCTCGAACGGTGCAGCAGCGCAAAGCCGGCGAGATCCTCCTGTGAGGCCAGCGCCAGTCCGGGCGCACACACCGGCACCAGCGTTTCCTCGAACAGGGTCAGGCAATCCGGAGCGGCGGACGGTTCGGGCAGGTAGAGGATGTAGGCGTCGCTGTCGCTGGCCGGTTCCACCACCTCGGTGGCGACGGTCTCGATCGCCAGCGATACCTGCGGATGATGGCGGTAGAAATCATTCAGCCGGGGTAACAGCCAGCGCACTGCCAGGGACACGTGCATGCGGATGCGGAACGGGCGCTTTTGCGGGGCGATCCGGTCTTCGAGGGCCTTGAGGTGTTCAAGGATGTGCCGCGCACTGGCGAGCACCTGTTCGCCTTCGGCTGTGAGCTGCAGGCTGCGGCTGGTCCTGAGGAACATCGAGGTGCCGAAGTGGCTCTCCAATTGCTGGATTTTGCGGCTCACGGCGCTTTGGGTCAGGCACAGCGTTTGGGCGGCCTGGGTGAAGCTGCCCGAATCCGCGACCTCGACCAAGGCCTGCAGGCCCTGGAGCGAGGGCACGTGGCGAATCTTATCCATGCGTTTTCAGAATACCCGGATGATTTAATAACGTTGGTTGCCGATGCAATGTCCCTTTAGATTCTAGTCATAGCGGCCGTCATCTGAAACCACCCATGCAAATACGGCATGCGGTATTGCGAGAGGCCGGCACAACGACAGTCTACGAGGTGACGCATGGAAAACGTATGTGGCTGGATTGCACAAGCCGGGGACAGCCCGTTGCGCGATCCGCTCAAGGGCACGCAGCAGGCCGATTGGCTGGTGATCGGCGCCGGCATCACCGGGCTGAGTGCCGCTCACTCACTGGCTGAACTGCATCCCCAGGCACGCATTGTGCTGGTCGACCGCCAGCGCGCGGCGCAAGGTGCATCGGCGCGCAACTCTGGGTTCGTGGTCGCCCACGAACATCCCGGCCATGCCGAGTTGCAAGGCACCCCGGGATTCGCTGGCTACCAGGCCGATACCGCAATTGGCCGTACCGCCAGCGACGAGGTGCGCAAGCGCATTGCCCGGCACGGCATCGAATGCGATTTTCGCGAATCGGGCTATTTCTTTGCGGTGAGCGATCCGCGCAAGTTGACCCAGGTCGAGTCCAAGCTGCAGACCTTGCGTGCCGTGGGCGCCTCAGCAGAGTTTCTGCAAGGAGACCGGTTGCGCCAGAAGTTGGGAACCCGGCACTACCAGGCGGCGATCTGGTGCGGCAATGGCAATGCGCTGCTGCAACCGGCGAAATACGTCAAAGGGCTGCTGGATGCATTGCCGCCACAGGTGACCCTGTTTGAAAACACCGAGATCAGCGGCCTGCAGCGCCTGGGCAATGGCCGCATCCGCGCCAGCGGCGCCCAGGGTTGCATCGAGGCGCGGCAAGTGCTGATTTGCCTCAATGCCTTCATTCCCCGTTCCGGCATCAGTGACAGTGGCACCTTCGCCATGGAACTCAGCGCCAGCCTGACCCGGCCCCTGAGCGACGAAGAATTCCAGGCCCTTGGCGCCGTCGAGCCCTGGGGCGTGCTGTCGACCCGCCCCCTGGGAGCCACGGTGCGCCTGACCCCGGATCGCCGGGTGATGATCCGCAACACCGCCGAATACCGCGCCCACGACTTGTCGCCCGGCGAACTGGCGACCCGGCGCCAGCACCATGTCCTGGGTTTGCAGCGTCGTTTCCCGATGTTGGGCGCGCAGGACATCCAATACACCTGGACCGGCCACCTCAGCGCTTCGCGCTCCGGGCAGCCGTATTTCGCCAAGGTCGAGGAGGGCGTGTTCGCCGTGGCCGGGTGCAATGGCTCCGGCGTGGCGCGCGGCACGTTGTGGGGACGGCTGCTGGCGGAGCTGGCGTCGGGCATCGACTCGCCGCTCCTGCAATCGGTCAAAGGCCGCGCCCAGCCCGGCTGGCTGCCGCCCAAACCCTTGCTCGATATCGGTGCCATGCTGCGCATGCGCGTAGAGACGGCCCGGGCCAGAAGCGAAATCTAGAACACCGCCTTTCACATACAACAAAAGCACTTCAACACGAAGGTGATCGAACATGCGCGTCAATACTGTTTCCCTGGTGGCACTGCTCTCAACGTTGAGTGCCGCCGCCTACGCCGATGAAACCGTGAACATTTCCAACTGGAACGGCTACATCGCCGACGACACCCTGGCCACGTTCACCAAAGAAACCGGGATCAAGGCTACTTACGACATCCATGACAGCAACGAAGTGCTGGAATCGAAGCTGATGACCGGCAATACCGGGTATGACGTGGTCAGCCCGTCGAACCATTTCCTCTCGCGCCTGATCAAGGCCGGTGCCATCCAGAAGCTCGACAGGAGCCAGCTCCCGGGCTGGAGCAACCTCGACCCGGTGCTGATGAAAAAGCTCGAGGTCAACGACCCCGGCAACCAGTACGGTTATCCCTACATGTGGGGCACCGCGGGCATTGGTTATAACGTCGAGAAGATCAAGGCGATCTTCGGCAATACCGACGTCACCCGCTCCTGGAGCCTGTTTTTCGATGAGGCCAACATCAGGAAGCTCAGCGAATGTGGCGTGGCGATCATCGACAACCCGACGCAAGTGCTGCCGATCACCCTCAACTACCTGGGGTTGCCGCCCCATAGCCACACGCCTGAAGACTACAAGAAAGCCGAACAGGCGCTGCTGAAGATCCGGCCTTACGTCCAGTATTTCCACGCCTCCAAATACATCAGCGACCTGGCCAACGGCAACGTCTGCGCGGTGATCGGCTTCAACGGCGACATCGTGCAGGCAGCCGCCAGCGCCAAGGAGGCGAAAAACGGCATCGACATTGCCTATTCGATCCCGGATGAGGGCTCGACGTTATGGTTCGACATGGTGGTCATGCCCAAGAACGCGCCGCACCAGAAGAACGGTTACACCTACATGAACTACCTGCTGCAACCGCAGGTCATCGCCAACATCACCAACAGCATCCATTACGCCAACCCCAACAGCGCGGCGGACGTTGATGTGGTGCCGGCGGTGAAGCAGGACCTGGCGATCTACCCGCCCAAGGCAGTGATGGATAAGCTGTTCACGGTAGAAGACCTGCCAGCCTCCATCGCCCGCCTGACCACACGCCTTTGGACCAGGTTGAAGACCAATACCTGATCGCTGGCAAGCCAGCTCCTACAGGATTTGCGGGGAGCATGTTGAATGGGGCATTACGCGCATCTGTAGGAGCCGGCTTGCTGGCGATGCGATGGTGGCCGTTACGCCGCCATCGCTGGCAAGCCAGCTCCTACAGGATTTGTAAATGCTGTTGGATTTGGGGCATTACGCGCATCTGTAGGAGCCGGCTTGCTGGCGATGCGATGGTGGCCGTGACGCCGCCATCGCTGGCAAGCCAGCTCCTACAGGATTTGTGAATGCTGTTGGATTTGGGGCATTACGCACATCTGTAGGAGCCGGCTTGCTGGCGATGCGATGGTGGCCGTTACGCCGTCATCGCTGGCAAGCCAGCTCCTACAGGATTTGTGAATGCTGTTGGATTTGGGGCATTACGCGCATCTGTAGGAGCCGGCTTGCTGGCGATGCGATGGTGGCCGTGACGCCGCCATCGCTGGCAAGTCAGCTCCTACAGGATTTGTAAATGCTGTTGGATTTGGGGCATTACGCGCATCTGTAGGAGCCGGCTTGCTGGCGATGCGATGGTGGCCGTGATGCCGCCATCGCTGGCAAGCCAGCTCCTACAGGATTTGTGAATGCTGTTGGATTTGGGGCATTACGCGCATCTGTAGGAGCCGGCTTGCTGGCGATGCGATGGTGGCCGTGACGCCGCCATCGCTGCGATGCGGCGACCCGACAAGCCAGCTCCTACAGGATTTGTGAATGCTGTTGGATTTGGGGCATTACGCACATCTGTAGGAGCCGGCTTGCTGGCGATGCGATGGTGGCCGTTACACCGCTATCGCTGGCAAGCCAGCTCCTACAGGATTTGTGAATGCTGTTGGATTTGGGGCATTACGCGCATCTGTAGGAGCCGGCTTGCTGGCGATGCGATGGTGGCCGTGACGCCGTTATCGCTAGCCGCCAGCAGCAGGGTGGTTCAGCCGTCGATAGCCGGAAAATCGATATCGGTCAGGGCGACGTTGTTCAGGTAGTGGGTCAGCGTTTTGATCCTGTTGATGCGCCACATCCTGAGCAGTCGCGATCAGCAGCCGGGCATGATGGCCGGCCTGGCCGATCCACGCCTGGCGCGCCCTTTGAACCAAATGCACGAAGCGCCCGGCAAGGCCTGGAGCGTGGCCGAACTGGCGGTGGCGGCCAACATGTCCCGGGCCAGTTTCGCCGAGCACTTCAAACGGTTGGTCGGGCAGGCCCCGATGGATTATCTGGTCAGCTGGCGCATCAGCCTGGCGCAGAAGCGCCTGGGTGAAGGCAAGCCCATTGCCCTGATCGCCGAAGAGGTCGGTTATGAAAGCCCTTCGGCACTGGCCCGGGCGTTTTGCCGCAAGACCGGGGTCAGTCCCCGGCAGTGGAGAGGATAACGCGGCCAGCGTATGTTGGCCGGCGCACTGGCGGGCCACGGCAGCTGTGCTAGCTTCTTGGGGGGGAATCTCTGGTTTGCCAGCGTCCCGTCGTGTCTACCTCGTACAGGCCCTGGGGAGTCGATCAATAATATGCAGGATGCGCGCCCAAACCCGACGCTGGACCTGGAGTATTGTGTCGAACGTCCGATTTTCATGGACTTCCTGCAGCACGCCGGACGCACGCCCGATGCCGTGGCGGTGGTTTCCCAACACGCCACGTGCAGCTACGGCGAACTGGAAGCGATCAGCCAGCGCCTGGCGGGCTTTCTGCTTGAACAGGGCGCGAGGCCATCCGACCGGGTGGTTATCGTCTCCGGGCGCTGTGCGGGGCTGGTCTACGCCATGCTCGGTGCCTCGCGCGCCGGCTTGACCTTCACCGTTGCCGACATGGCCTATCCCCGTGCGCGCATCGAGCAGATCATCCAGGTGCTCGAGCCGAGTTTTGTCCTCGTTTGCGGCGAGGCCGCGTTCGAGCTCGATCCCCGGCGATCGTCCGCGATACGCTTGGTCAATATCCCTGATATGCCCGGCGACGTGCTGAAGGCCTTCGCCGTCGAGCCAAGGGGCTTGCCAGAGGTCAATCCTGGAGACCCGGCCTATATCACCTTCACCTCGGGCAGTACCGGCGAGCCGAAGGGGATTGTCACCCATCACTCGCCCCTGGTGCATTTCATCGAATGGCATAGCCAGCGTCATTCGTTGACCAGGGACAGTTGCTTTTCCCTGCTGTCAGGGCTGGGTCACGATCCGGTCTACAGGGACGTGTTCACGCCGCTGTCCATTGGCGCAAAGGTCGTGATCCCGGCCCAGTCGACCGTTATCGATCCAGCCGCATTGGCCAAATGGATACACCAGCACGGAATCTCCGTCATTCACCTCACGCCGCCCTTGGGCAAACTCATTGAAACCGGGGCGAAGATCAGTGGCTTGCAGTTCGATGACCTGCGCTACCTGTTCTGGGGCGGGGATGCCTTGAGCAACACCCTGTACCAGCAAATCTGCGCCATCGCCCCCAACGCCATCAGCGTCAACTTCTACGGCACGACCGAAACGCCCCAGGCGATGGCTTACCATCAGATCGATCCCGCGCTCGACAATTCAAGGATCCCGCTGGGCAAAGGTATCGAAGGCGCGCAACTGTTGCTGGTCAATGAGGCCAATCGGTTGGTCGGCGAAGGCGAAGTCGGGGAGATCCTGATACGCAGCCCGTATCTGTCCCTGGGTTACTACGGTGATGCAGCGCTGACCAAGGAAAAGTTCGTGGTCAACCCCTTTACCCGGGCCGAGGGTGACATCTGCTATCGAACCGGCGACCTGGGCACCTACCTTGCCGATGGCAGTGTCATGTTCCGCGGGCGCGGCGACAGCCAGGTGAAGATTCGCGGCCATCGCATCGAGCTCGCTGAAATCGAAGGTGCGATCTCCAGGCATCCGCGGATCAAACAGTGCGTGGTGCTGGCCGACAACGACCGTTCGAACGTGAAGCTGGTGGCCTGCTGCGTTGCAGCCAAGCCGGTTGCAGCGGTTGAACTGCGTGAGCAGGTGGGGCAGGCGCTGCCCGACTACATGGTGCCGGCGTTGTTCGTGTTCGTGGAGTCCATTCCACTGACGCCCAACGGCAAGATCGACAAGCGGGCGTTGCAGGCGCTGGTCGACAACCAGGCGGCCCCCGTCAATGCCAGCCAGGACCTGTCGCCGCTGGCGCTCAAGTTGTCCCAGGCATGGGCGGAAATTCTTGAAGTGCCGCGCATCGATCCGCAGTTGACGTTCGTTGAGCTGGGCGGGGATTCACTCTCGTTCGTGCAGGCTTCCATGGTGTTGGAAGAGCTGATCGGCCATCTGCCCGATCAATGGGAAATGATCCCGGTCGTTGAATTGTGTGAACTGGCCAGCGACACCAAGGCCTCGCGGTTTTCGATCCGGGCCATGGAAGTGCCGGTGTTTTTACGCGTGGTGTCCATCGTGTTGATTGTGATGGGGCATTTCAATGTGTATACGCCGTGGCCGGTGTTCGGCGAAACCATGGCCCTGTTCCTGATTTCCGGGGTCAGCCTGGCGAGGTTTCAGTTCAAGGCCATCAATGAGTACGGGAGCGTGCGCACGCTGGTGAAGTCCGTTGCCAGTATCGCGGTGCCAACGATCCTCTATACGGTGTTGGTGCAATTGCTGTTCGACAAAGTGCATTGGCAATCACTGTTGCTGATTTCCAATTGGTTTACAGCGGATAGCGTCGGTGTCTTCACCTATTGGTACATAGAACTGCTGGTGCAGATGCTGGTGATCATCGGGTTCGCGCTGTCGTTCGAGCGCGTGAGAAACATCATCAGTGCAGACCCGTTTCGTTGTTTTGTCATCGCGTCATGCGTGTTGGCGGTGGCTGACGTGCTGATCAGTCTCTATGTGTTCGATGCGAGCGCGCTGTTCAATCGGGTGCCACAGCATTACCTGGCGATCATGGTGCTCGGCATGGCCATTCACAGTGCCAGTACGACCACCCAGAAGTGGATCGTCAGTGCCGTTGCCGTCCTGGTGGTGGGTTGGCAGGACATGGTGGCCATGTTGGGGTATGGACCGTTCGCCGGCGAGATCTGGAGCCATTTCGATATCGCCCTGCCTGCCGCGCTCCTGGTGATCTGGGTCCGGTCCATTCCCGTACCCGGTCTGATGGCGCGGGGCATGGCGTTGATTGCCTCCTCGACCCTGTATATCTACTTGACGCACTTCCAGTTCCTGTCGGTGGCCCGGCGCCTCGGCGATTATCCGCTGCTCGCGGTGGTGCTCGCCGTCGTCGGTGGCGTGGCGGTGGCGTATGTCTGGAACAAGGTGGTGCGCTGGGTGATGATGCGCGGCAATGGCGACGGCAAGAAGCGTGGTGCGGATAAAATCGAGCGGGTGGCGTGACGGTTCCGTAAACTGGCGGCGCAACAGGCGTTGCGCCGTGCATGCCGCTGCTGACATGCGCGCGCCGCCGACTTACCACCTCAAGCAAGAGACCCCCATGGCAAACCAAGACCTGACCTTCGTTCCCGATCCCGATGCGGACTCCATTTCCTCAGACGTCGCCGGTTTCGCCGGCATGCTGGTCTCCACCCAGATTCCGACCCGTGCCGATGGCAGCCTTGAACTGGGCGATATCACCCTGCAAAGCGAGTGCACTCTGCAAGCGCTGAAAGTGGCGCTGGAGCGCGCCGGCAGTTCCATGGACCGGGTGCTGCACCTGACCATCTACCTCACCGACATGGCCGACCGCGCCGCGTTCAACGAGGTCTACAAGCGCTTCTTCGCCAAGCCGTGGCCCGTGCGCGCTGCGGTGGGCGTGGCGTCGTTGGCGGTTGAAGGGATGCGGGTGGAAGTCACCGCAATGGCCGCCAAAGCCTGATCGTAATCCCACACGCGAAACTGTAGGAGCTGGCTTGCTAGCGAAGAGGCCAGAAAGAGCAACGCAATACTCAAGGCCGCCTTCGCTGGCAAGCCAGCTCCTACAAGGGTTTTTTGGTACGCGAAGCCGCAGCTTCGCACCCGGAAGCCGCCACCTGGCAGTACACGGGTGCCCCTCAGGCATTTCACCGCTACAATGCGCGCCTCGACCGTGACAGCCTGACTAAAAAATATTATGTCCCTGCCCAAACATCACCTGGAATTGCTCAGCCCCGCCCGTGACGTGGCGATCGCCCGCGAGGCCATCCTGCATGGCGCTGATGCCGTCTACCTCGGCGGCCCGAGCTTCGGCGCCCGGCATAACGCCTGCAACGAGGTGAGCGATATCGCCGCCCTGGTGGAGTTCGCCCATCGCTACCACGCCCGGGTATTCACCACCATCAACACCATCCTGCACGACAACGAGCTGGAGCCGGCCCGCAAGCTGATCCACGAAATGTACGATGCCGGTGTCGATGCGCTGATCGTCCAGGACCTGGGCGTGATGGAACTGGACATCCCGCCGATCGAGCTGCATGCCAGCACCCAGACCGACATCCGCACCCTGGAGCGGGCGAAGTTCCTCGACCAGGCCGGTTTCTCGCAACTGGTACTGGCCCGCGAGCTGAACCTGCAGGAAATTAGCGCCATCGCCGACGAAACCGACGCGGCGATCGAGTTCTTCATCCACGGTGCGCTGTGCGTGGCGTTCTCCGGCCAGTGCAACATTTCCCACGCCCACACCGGCCGCAGCGCCAACCGCGGTGACTGCTCCCAGGCCTGCCGCCTGCCGTATACCCTCAAGGACGAGAAGGGCGGGGTGATCGCCTACGAGAAGCACCTGCTGTCGATGAAGGACAACAACCAGAGCGCCAACATCCGCGCCCTGGTGGAAGCTGGCGTGCGCTCGTTCAAGATCGAAGGGCGCTACAAGGACATGGGCTACGTGAAGAACATCACCGCCTATTACCGCCAGCGCCTGGACGCCGTGCTCGAAGACCGCCCGGACCTGGCCCGCGCGTCCAGCGGCCGCACCGCGCATTTCTTCCTGCCCGATCCGGACAAGACCTTCCACCGTGGCAGCACCGACTACTTCGTCAGCGAGCGCAAGATCGACATCGGCGCCTTCGACTCGCCAACCTTCACCGGCCTGCCGGTGGGCGTGGTGGAAAAAGTTGGCAAGCGCGATCTGCTGGTGGTCACCCACGAGCCGCTGTCCAACGGTGACGGCCTCAACGTCCTGGTCAAGCGTGAAGTGGTGGGTTGGCGCACCAACATCGCCGAGCCAAAGGGCGAGTTCGAAGAGGACGGCGAGAAACGCTATCGCTACCGCGTCGAGCCGAACGAGATGCCCAAGGGCTTGCACCAGTTGCGCCCGAATCACCCGCTAAGCCGCAACCTGGACCACAACTGGGCCCAGGCGCTGCAAAAGACTTCCGCAGAGCGCCGTATCGGTCTTTCCTGGGTGGCGCGCCTGCGTGAAGAGCGCCTGGAACTGATCGCCACCAGCGAAGAGGGCCTCAGCGCCAGTGTGGCCCTGGACGGTCCGTTCGGCGTGGCCAACAAGCCGGAGCAGGCCCTGGAGCAACTGCACGATCTGCTTGGCCAGCTGGGCACCACCGAGTACCACGCCACCAACATCAAGCTCGACGCCCCGCAGGCGTTCTTCATTCCCAACTCGCAGCTCAAGGCCTTGCGCCGCGAAGTGATCGAAGCGCTGACCGTGGCGCGCATCGCGGCACACCCTCGGGGCGGCCGCAAGGCCGAGACCAGTCCGCCGCCGGTGTACCCGGAGTCGCACCTGTCGTTCCTGGCCAACGTCTACAACCAGAAGGCCCGCGATTTCTATCACCGTCACGGGGTCAAGCTGATCGATGCGGCCTACGAGGCCCATGAGGAGACTGGCGAAGTGCCGGTGATGATCACCAAGCACTGCCTGCGGTTCTCCTTCAACCTGTGCCCCAAGCAGGCCAAGGGCGTGACGGGCGTGCGCACCAAGGTCGCGCCAATGCAGTTGATCCACGGCGATGAAGTGCTCACGCTGAAATTCGACTGCAAGCCTTGCGAAATGCACGTGATCGGCAAGATGAAGGGGCACATCCTCGATCTGCCGCAACCGGGCAGCGTGCAACAGGTCGTCGGGCACATCAGCCCCGAAGACCTGCTCAAGACCATCCACCGCGCGCCCCACTGAGTGATCGGCGAGCGCGCAGTCAAAGGCTGCGCGCTCGCCAACTCACCCCTCGCAGTTCAGCTCACTTCAGGTCGAAGCGGTCAAGGTTCATCACCTTGGTCCAGGCCGCCACGAAGTCCTTGATGAACTTCTCCTCGCCATTACTGGCATAGAACTCCGACAGCGCGCGCAATTGCGAGTTGGAGCCGAAGACCAGGTCGACTCGGGTGCCCGTCCACTTTTTCTGGCCGGTCTTGCGATCGCTCGCTTCAAACTCTTCCTGGGCGTCCGACACCGGTTTCCACTCCACACCCATGTCCAGCAGGTTGGTGAAGAAGTCGGTGGTCAGTGCCTCGGGCCGCGTAGTGAAGACGCCGTGGGAGGTGTTTCCGGCGTTGGTCTTGAGCACGCGCAGACCGCCGATCAGCACGGTCATTTCCGGCGCGGTCAGGGTCAGCAACTGCGCCTTGTCGATCAACAGCGACTCCGCCGATACGCTGTATCTGCCCTTGAGGTAATTGCGGAAGCCATCGGCGATCGGTTCGAGAAAACCGAACGACTCGACATCGGTCTGTTCCTGGGAAGCGTCCATGCGCCCTGGGGTGAACGGCACCGTGACCGTGTGCCCGGCATTTTTCGCGGCTTGTTCAACCCCCGCATTACCGGCGAGGACGATCAGGTCGGCGAGGGAGATTTTCTTGCCGCCGGCGTTGTATTCCTGCTGGATACTTTCGAGTTTCGCCAGTACGTTCCCCAGTTGGTCGGGCTGGTTGGCCTGCCAGAACTTCTGTGGGGCCAGGCGCAAACGCCCGCCGTTGGCACCGCCGCGTTTGTCCGAACCGCGGAAGGTGGAGGCCGCCGCCCACGCCGTCGAGACCAGTTGCGAGACCGACAGGCCCGAGGCCAGCAGCTTGCTTTTCAGGGCCGCGACGTCACTGTCGTCGACCAGTGGATGATCGACGGCAGGAATCGGGTCTTGCCACAGCAGTTCTTCATTAGGCATTTCCGGGCCGAGGTAGCGTGAGAGCGGGCCCATGTCGCGGTGGATCAGCTTGTACCAGGCACGGGCGAAGGCGTCGGCCAGTTGATCGGGGTTCTCCAGGAAACGCCGGGAAATCGGCTCGTAGATCGGGTCGAAGCGCAGCGCCAGGTCGGTGGTCAGCATGGTTGGATTACGGCGTTTTGACGGGTCGTGCGCGTCGGGGATGATCCCGGCACCGGCGCCGTTCTTCGGCGTCCATTGGTGGGCGCCCGCGGGGCTCTTGGTCAGTTCCCATTCGAAGCCGAATACGTTCTCCAGGAAGTTGTTGCTCCACTGGGTCGGCGTGGTGGTCCAAGTCACTTCCAGGCCGCTGGTGATAGTGTCCGGGCCTTTGCCAGTGCCAAATTTGTTCCTCCAGCCCAGGCCCTGTTCTTCCAGGCCAGCCGCTTCGGGCTCGGCACCGACGTTGTCGGCAGGGCCGGCACCGTGGGTCTTGCCGAACGCGTGACCGCCGGCAATCAGCGCCACGGTTTCCTCATCGTTCATGGCCATGCGGCCGAAGGTCTCACGGATGTCCTTGCCGGCGGCCACCGGGTCCGGGTTGCCTTCCGGGCCTTCCGGGTTCACGTAGATCAGGCCCATTTGCACGGCCGCCAAAGGGTTTTCCAGATTGCGGCCTTGATCGGTGCGGCTCTCCTCATTTTCCCCGGGTTCGGCGACGAGCGGGCCTTCGCCGGGTTCTTGTGCCGGTTCTTGCTTTGAGTCGTATCGGGTGTCGCCACCCAACCATTTTTTTTCCGAGCCCCAGTACACATCTTCGTCTGGTTCCCAGACGTCAGGCCGGCCGCCGGAAAAACCGAAGGTCTTGAAGCCCATGGATTCCAGCGCGACGTTACCGGTCAGGACGATCAGGTCGGCCCAGGAGATCTTGTCGCCATACTTTTGCTTGATCGGCCACAGCAGGCGGCGGGCCTTGTCCAGGCTGACGTTGTCCGGCCAACTGTTGAGCGGTGCAAAACGCTGCTGGCCAGAGCCGGCGCCGCCGCGGCCATCGCCGGTACGGTAGGTGCCGGCGGAGTGCCAGGCCATGCGCACGAACAGCGGGCCGTAGTGACCGAAATCCGCCGGCCACCAGTCTTGCGAGTCGGTCATCAGGGCAGCGAGGTCACGCTTGAGCGCGGCAAAATCCAGGGACTTGAATGCCTCGGCATACTTGAAGCCCTCGTCCGTGGGGGTGGATAGGGACGAGTGCTGGTGCAGGATCTTCAGATTAAGCTGGTTCGGCCACCAATCGCGGTTCGTGGTGCCACCACCAGCGGCGTGATTGAACGGGCATTTCGTTTCAGTTCCCATCTGTGAGCTACCTTTGGTCGTGTTCATTCAGCCATCGTCCCGGTTGAGGTCCGATAGCGGTGAGTGAAATCAATGACTCAGGCTGTTGGCCCAGCAAGTCGATCAACTGATCATCGTGGCCAAACGGGCATCGCGGCACTGGCAAGCGAGTAACCAACGCGATGACCCAGGTATGCCTAGTCGGTTTCTGACTCCTGCTTTATCTTCTTATCAGGTCTGGGCCGGCCAGACCGCACCGGCGCTAGTTAAGGCTAGACCGCCCTTGGGCAGACGGCTAATAGCTGGAGTATTTGTAGTCGATAGGTGGAATCTTTCAAGGCGCCTGAAAATTACGCCTCGAAATGTTTCCTATGAAAGCGTCATTGGCGTATCGCCAGCGAAGAGGCCCGAGAGACCAGCGCAATACTCAAGGCCGCCTTCGCCGACAAGCCGGGCTCCTACAATGTTGTGTGTTGGGCATGAATCCGTGGTCGTCCTCGGACCTGTAGGAGCTGGCTTGCCAGCGAAGAGGCCCGAAAAAACAGCGCAATACTCAAGGCCGCCTTCGCCGGCAAGCCGGGCTCCTACAATGTTTTGTGTTGGGCATGAATCCGTGGTTTTCCACGGACCTGTAGGAGCTGGCTTGCCAGCGAAGAGGCCCGAGAGACCAGCGCAATACTCAAGGCCGCCTTCGCCGGCAAGCCGGGCTCCTACAATGTTTTGTGTTGGGCATGAATCCGTGGTTTTCCACGGACCTGTAATTGGATGGACTCGCCCCAGCCGAGGCGTCAATGCGCCACGGTGGCAGTCTAAACAGCCAACGGCAGCGAGGGCGAGTCCATGAAAAAGCATAGTTCGATTGATCAATCCCTG
>Ga0160432_100397_pt1 | contig 30900 bp, 30 predicted proteins | sample HID1971M_E0MG_FD_108250 | JGI IMG/M metagenome (GOLD analysis project Ga0160432, IMG submission 108250) | Enriched millipede-associated microbial communities from UW Madison campus, WI, USA - HID1971M_E0 MG | ecosystem: Host-associated > Arthropoda: Insects > Digestive system > Unclassified ... | reverse complement strand
TGTCGGCTTCCAACACCTTGCCGCCGCAAGTGGTTTCGTCACCCAGGCGAATGAAATGTCCTTTGGCCATTGCTGATCTCCCTCTCTGCTGGCGCTCCAGTCATGGAAAGCGCACCACTGTTATAGATCGATAAGCCGACTCGAGATGAGTGGCTTAAGGCAAAGTACGTGGACAGAGAGGAAACTCAAGATGGTCGAGAAAATCAGGAAAGATCCCACAAGCCATGCAGAAAAAGGCGACAAAAATGGAGATAGGACAAATACCAATTCGTACTCGGTTCTGGGATTTGAGATTGGCCTCGCGGTTTTCGGGGCTCCCACAAGCCGTACAGAAAACGGCGACGAAAATTGTGACAGGGTGAAACCGGGGCACCACGCGCCCCGGTCAAACGCCCTACCCGTCACGCTTTCCCGTCAGAAATGCACCTTCAGCAATAGGCTCAGCGCATTCTGGTCTGTTTCAAATCCTGAAGTGTCTTCAATCCCGTATTTATTCGACCAGTAATCCCACTCAAGCCCCGCATAAAACTGCTTCTGCCGTTGCCCCAGCGCTTTGCCCACGTCGTATTTGATCTGTGGGTTGAAGTGCAAGCTCTTGGCCACGTAGTTGGAGGTGCCTTTGTTGCCGACGTCGTTGACGTACCACTCCAGGTAGCCGTCGAAGAGGATGTCGGAGCGGCCCAGCGGGAGGGTCATGGACCAGGTGGGGTTGATCTGCCATTGGCCGGAGGCCTTGCCGGTGATGCCGTCGGGTTTGCGGTAGTAGGTGTTCAGGGAGAAGCGATCGAAGCCTGGAAGGGCGAGGTCGACAGCGGGGCCGAGCAGATATTTGCGGTTGCGGTCTTCGCCGCGTTCGTAGGTGGCGGCGATGAGCACGTCCTTGACGATGCCGAAGCTGAGGGACCGGTCGCTGATTTTGCCCAGAGACAGGCGTGGGGAGAATTCGCCGTAGTAGGAATGGCCGTCGCCACCCGAGAGGCCGTTGGACCATTTGTTGTCGACGAACATGAAGACGTCGCCCCAGGTCCAGCCGCTGGCGTGTTCGAAGGTCACCGTCTGCTGGGTGTCGTCGCCGGTGCCGTCGACTTTGAAGTGCTGGCCGTAGAGGTAGCTCAGGCTGTTGTCGTTCCACAGCAGCGGGCCGGCTTCGACGCTGGCGCTGGCCAGGGCGAAAAGCGACAGCAGGCTGCGGCGCAAAAGAGTAGGTGCTAGTAACGGAGATGTTTTCATGGACTGCCCCTGGTAGGTGATTGGCGTAAATCACCGGCAAAGCATGCCCGAGCTGCGGGATAGCCACTGTTCTGGCCCTCAGCGTACTGAGGGGCGCCCCTTGCCGGGTACGCGGCGTAATGCCGCCAGAGCAATGCCCGGCACCTTGGGTCCTGTTGGAGCCGCTCAGTGCTGACCGCTTCTACTCGATCCGGAACTTAGCACGGGTTGTGCCAACTGATCGAATACAATCCGCAGGCCATACTCAGCACAATCGATAGCTGAAATTGAACACGCAAATACCCAATGGATTGCGCACCATATTGAGGCCTGGGCGCCCGAGTTCGCACCGTCACGAATCGTCCTCCCCCACTGCTCACCAAGCGACTGACACGCCGGATCCCCTGACTGCGCGACAGCAACGACTTGGCACACTTCTGGCTATGACTCCTCCCGAGTAGAAGCGGTCAGTGCCAGCGATGGCACCGGGCATTGCTCTTGCGCCCTCCCCTATGGGCGTACGTCCGATTGGATGCTTGAACGCGGCGCCAGCGCCCCGGGCAAGAGAGATGTGTTAGCCGCGTGTCTACACCTTGGCGCCCTCTCTCTTTCCACGTTCTCTCCAATCGGTCCCTCGCTGGCGTGCCGATTGGCGCGCGGCGGTTTTCGAATCGTTGTGGAGAACACATCATGAAAATTCGCTTTGCCTTGGGTCAACCGCTTCGCTCGTTGCTGGCCATGGCCCTCGTGCCCGCTGCCCTGATAGCGTCTCCGCTGGCCCTGGCCAATGACAAGGTGGTGCTGCTCACTTCCTGGTATGCCCAGGCCGAACAGGGTGGTTTCTACCAGGCCCTGGCCGATGGTTTGTACGAGAAGGAAGGCCTGGACGTGACCATTCGCATGGGTGGGCCGCAGGTCAATGGCATGCAGTTGCTGGTCAACAAGCAGGCCGACTTCATCGTCAACTACGACTTGCAGATCCTCAAGAGCGTGGAGCAAGGCCTGCCTGTGGTAGCAGTGGCCGCGCCCTTCCAGGGCGACCCACAAGGGTTGCTGACCCATGCGGACGTCAGCGGCCTGGACGCCCTGCAGAACAAGCAGGTGCTGGTGTCCACCTCGGGCCAGCAAACCTGGTGGCCGTGGCTCAAGGGCAAGTATCAGCTCTCGGACAGCCAGGCGCGTCCCTACACCTTCAACCTGCAACCCTTCCTCGCTGACGCCAACACCACGCAGCAGGCCTACGCCAGCTCAGAGTTGTTCCAGGCGTTGAAAACCGGGGAGAAAGCCAACTTTTTCCTGTTTGCCGACGCCGGCTACCCGCCTTATGGCTCGACCCTGGCCACCCGTCAGGACGTGATCGATCAGCACCCTGACCGAGTCCAGCGTTTTGTCCGCGCCTCGATGGAGGGCTGGAAGCGCTACCTGGACAACCCGAGCGCCAACTCTCTGATCAAGGCCGACAACCCGAACATGAGCGATGAGCTGCTCGCCTGGGGCTTGTCGACCCTCAAGCAATACCGCCTTGTCACCGGTGGTGATGCCGCCACCCAGGGCATCGGTGTGATGAGCGATGCGCGCTGGCAGGCTACCCGCAATTTCATGGTCGAGGCCGGCCTGCTCGGTGCCGATGCGCCTTGGCAGAAGGCCTATACCACGCGCTTCGTTCAGGACCTGAAGGTACTGCCGACTGCCGAACAGGCCGCCAGCCGCTAAGCCCGATTGCACCAACTTTGCACCCAAAGCCCGGGCCCAAGAGCCGGCTGAACGAACACCGTGAGGACACTTGTCATGTTGGTTACCAAACAACCTGTATTGCGCCGTTTCTGGTACGCCCTGCTGCCCATGACCGCGCTGGATGCCGGCCCGCAACCCTTCACTTTATTGGGCGAAGCCCTGGTGCTGTGGAAGCGCCCCGACGGCACCCCGGTGGCCATGCGCGACCGTTGCTGCCACCGCACCGCCAAACTGTCCAAGGGCTTTGTCAGCGAGGACGGCAACATTGCCTGCGGCTATCACGGCTGGGAATACGACTGCACCGGCACCTGCGTGAAGATCCCGCAGAACCCCGCGGGCATGATCCCGCCGGGCGCCTCGGTCCAGGCCTTTCACTGCCAGGAAAAATACGGCTACGCCTGGGTCGCCCTCGACGATCCGCTGCAACCGATCCCTGAGTTTCCCGAAGACGGCGCCCCGGGCTACCGGCGCATCTTCCAGTTTTATGAAGAGTGGAAAACCAGCCCGCTGCGGGTCATGGAAAACTCCTTCGACAACTCGCACTTTTCCTTTGTCCACAAGGCCAACTTCGGCCTGTTCGACCAGCCGGCGCCGGCCGGCTACGAGTTTCACGAAACCGACTACGGCTTCGAGGCCGAAACCCGAGTGCCGATCCGCAACCCCGAAGAAAGCTTTCGCATCACCGGCACCCGCGAGCCGATCACCCAGCGCCATCTGATCAACCGTTATTACCTGCCCTTTTCTCGGCGCTTTGGCTGCATGTACCCGGACAGCGGCATCCACCACATCATCTACAACTGCGCGACACCCATGGAAGACGGGCGCCTGATGCTGGTCCAGTGGCTGTATCGCAACGACAGCGAGGAGCAATGCTCGACCCAGGAACTGATCGATTGGGACGCGGCGATCACCGCCGAAGACCGCGACATTCTGGAAGCCACCGATTACGACGCCTGTGTCGACACCCGGCGGCGGGTGGAACTGCACATGCCGTCGGACAAGCCCGGCCTGGTGATCCGCCGGCAACTGTTGGGCCTGCTCGAAGCCCACGGCGAAAGCGAAGTGTTCCTCAGCCACTGAATTCAGCGCCCCGGTGCGCCGGGGCTTATCCGGTCGCTCATGACCCCAGGGGAGAGCGCTATGTTGATGCAAACCATAACGGCGGCCAACGCCCGGCCACAGGCATTGCCCGACACCGACAGCGTTAGTGTGCAAACACCGCTGTTCGCCAACCAGGTGGAAAAAACCTACAGCAATGGCACCCAGGCCTTGAGCCGGGTGAAGCTGGCGATTCAGCGCGGTGAGTTCGTGTCGTTGCTCGGCCCTTCGGGCTGCGGCAAGAGCACCTTGCTGAAGATGTTCGCCGGCCTCGAACAACCCTCTGCCGGCCATGTGCGCTGGTGGGGCAAGGACAGCCCGGCCAGCCCGACGCAGGGTCAAAGCCTGGCCATGGTATTCCAGGAGGCGACCCTGATGCCTTGGGCCCGGGTCAGCGATAACGTGCGCCTGCCCCTGGACCTGGCCGGTGTGCCAAAGGCCCAGAGCCAGCCCAAGGTCGACGCGGCTCTGGCCCTGGTCGGCCTGGACCGCTTCAGCCAGGTGTACCCGCGGGAGCTGTCCGGCGGCATGCAAATGCGCGCATCCATCGCCCGAGCCCTGGCCACCGAGCCCAATCTGCTGCTGATGGATGAACCCTTCGGCGCCCTCGACGAGTTCACCCGCAACAAGCTCGACAGCGACCTGCGCCAGCTGTGGGCCAGCCGCGACCTGACCGTGGTGTTCGTCACCCACAGCATCTTCGAGGCGGTGTACCTGTCGTCGCGGGTGGTGGTGATGGGCGCACGCCCGGGCCGGGTGATCGCCGACATCGAGATCGACGGCCCCCTGGAGCGGGACGAGGCCTACCGCACCTCCCCGGCCTTTATCGAGCAGTGCGCACGCCTGTCCCGATTGCTGGCCCAGGCCAATGGCGACCCTTGCTGATTTCACTTTGAGAGCCCAATCATGAGCCCATCCTCTACTCCCTGGTTGCGTCACCCCACGGTGTTGCGCATCGTCTCGCCGCTGCTGCTCGGCGCCGTGTTGCTGAGCCTGTGGCAACTGGCCTGCGTGGCCTGGAAAGTGCCGGTGTACCTGGTGCCCTCCCCGGCCGACATCGGCCGCACCCTGGTCAGCGATGGCCCGATGCTGCTCGGTGCGTTGTGGATGACCTTGAAGATCACCTTCTTCTCGTTCGCCCTGGCGGTACTGATCGGCACTTTGGCGGCCTTTGTCTTCGTGCAGAGCCGGGTGCTGGAAGCCAGCCTGTTTCCCTACGCCATCCTGCTGCAGGTCACGCCGGTGGTGGCGGTGGCGCCGCTGATCATCATCTGGTGCAGCAACACCACGCTGGCGTTGGTGATTTGCGCGACCCTGGTGGCGATTTTCCCGATCATCGCCAACACCGTACTCGGCCTGCGCAGCGTCAACCCCGGCCTGCTCAATCTGTTCCGCCTGAACCGCGCCAGCCGCTGGCAGGTACTGCTGCGCCTGCGCATTCCCAGCGCCCTTCCGTGTTTTTTTGCCGGGCTGCGCATTGCCAGCGGGCTGGCCTTGATCGGCGCGGTGGTGGCGGAGTTCGTCGCCGGCACCGGGGGCACTGGCGCCGGGCTGGCGTACCAGATTCTCCAGGCCGGCTTTCAACTGAATATTCCAAGGCTTTTCGCCGCCCTGCTGCTGATCGCCCTGACCGGTGTCGCGCTGTTCAGCCTGATGGCCCTGCTGGCCCGGTTGAGCCTGCGCAACTGGCACGAAAGCGAACTCGGCTAACCCTTTGAGTCCGCCGCAAGCGCGGCGTATGGAGCCTCACATGACGTTTCAAAACAGTTGGCTGGTGCGCAATGCCAGCGCCATTCTCACCGGTTTGTCCGGCGCGGCGGCGCGCCATGCCGGGCCCGATATTCGCATCATCGACGGGCGCATCGCCGCCATCGGCGCCCTGCAAGCCCTGCCTGGGGAGCGCATGCTGGATGCCACCGATTGCGTGGTCTACCCGGCGTGGGTCAACACCCACCATCACCTGTTCCAGTCGCTGCTCAAGGGCATTCCCGCAGGTATCGACCAAAGCCTGGGGGCCTGGCTGGGCGCTGTGCCCTATCGCTATCGCGGCATGTTTGACGAGCAGAGCTTTCGCCTGGCCGCACGCATTGGCCTGGTTGAATTGGCGCGCTCCGGCTGCGCCACCGTCGCCGACCACCATTACCTGTACTTGCCGGGCATGGCCTTCGACAGTGCCCAGGTGCTGTTCGAGGAAGCCGAACGGCTGGGGCTGCGTTTTGTCCTGTGCCGAGGCGGTGCCACGCAGGCGCGGCAAGCGGAAGGCAACGCGGTGGCCGGGCCGGAGACCCTGGAGCAGTACCTGGGCGACGTTGAACGCCTGGTGCGGCGTTACCACGACCCGGCCGCCGACGCCTGGCGCCGTGTGGTGATGGCGCCCACCAGCCCGCCCTACTCCATGCCGGCGGAGCACCTGCGGGAAACCGCCCGGGTTGCCCGGCGGCTGGGAATCCGCCTGCACAGCCATCTGAGCGAAACCGTCGAATACCAGAACGAGGTGCAGCAACGCCATGGCATGTCGCCGGTGGCGTTCTGTGCCGAGCAGGAGTGGCTGGGGCCGGACGTGTGGTTCGCCCATCTGGTGAAACTCGACGCCGAGGAAATCCAGATGCTCGGGGCCAGCGGCACGGGCATCGCCCATTGCCCGCAAAGCAATGGCCGCCTGGGCAGCGGCATCGCCGATGTGGTGGCCATGGAAGCCGCCGGGATGCAGGTGTCGATCGGCGTGGACGGCGCCGCCTCCAACGAGGCTTGCGACATGATCAGCGAAACCCACGCCGCCTGGCTGATGCAGCGGGCCAAGGCCGGCGAACGCACCCGTGCGCGTCATGCCGGCGGCGACGAGGAAGGCGGTGCACACGCGGCAACGGTGGAAGACGTGGTGCGCTGGGGTACCGCCGGCGGGGCCAAGGTGCTGGGGCTGGACGACGTGGGCAGCCTGCAGGTGGGCATGGCGGCCGACCTGGCGATCTACCGCCTCGACCAGCCGCGCTACTTCGGCCTGCACGACCCGGCGATCGGCCCGGTGGTGGGAGGAGGACGCCCGACCTTGCGCGCCTTGCTGGTGGGCGGACGGTTGACCGTCGACAACGACCAACTGCCCGACCTCGACCTGGCCGAACTCGGCGCCCAGGCCCGGGACGCGGTGCGCCGCTTGCAGCAGGCCGCAGGAGTACGCGCATGAGCTGGTCTGCCCTGCACGTGCGCAGCCTGCGCCTGGAAGCCGACGATGTGCTGGGTATCGAACTGGCGCCCGTCGACGCCGCGCCCCTGCCCTTCACCTGGACGCCAGGCGCCCATGTCGACCTGCGCCTGGGCAACGGCGCGGTGCGCCAGTACTCGGTGCTGAGCCTGCCGGAAGATGGCCACCTGTACCTGGGGATCAAGCGCGAGCCAGCCTCCCGGGGTGGCTCGCGCTGGCTGCACGAGCAACTGCGCCTGGGTGCGCAGATCGAAGTCAGCGCGCCACGCAACCTGTTCGCCCTGCAACCGGGCAGCGGGCCGGTGACGCTGGTGGCGGCGGGCATCGGCATTACCCCGTTGTTGCCGATGTATCGCCAGTGCCTGGCCGAAGGCCGCCCCGTGCGCTTGCTCTATTTCACCCGGGAGACGCGCGAGGCGCCTTTCATCCAACGCCTGGGCGCGGACGTCCAGTGGTACGGCGGGTTGCGCGCCGGGCAGATTGCCGAGCTGCTGGCCAGTCAATTTCCCGCCTGGCAAAGCGCAGCCGGTCTGTACTGCTGCGGCCCGACCGGCTTCATGGACACCGTCGAACAGGCGGCGCTCAAGGCGAACTGGCCAGCCACAGCCCTGTATCGCGAGCACTTCCAGGCCCGGCAGCCCGCGAGCCTTGAGACGCAGGGCTTTTCACTGGAGCTGCGACGCAGTGGTTGTGAGGTCCAGGTGCAAGCCGGGGAAAGCCTGATCCAGGCAGCTTCGCGGGCCGGGGTCAATCTGGAATTTTCCTGTGGCATGGGCATGTGCGGCGCTTGTGTGTGCCGGGTCCTTGAAGGCGAACCGGAACACCGCGACGACTGCCTGAATGACGCCCAGCGCCAAAGTGGTGAATGGATCGCGCCCTGCGTTTCCGGTAGTCGCGGCACACGCCTGGTGCTGGATGCCTGAGCGGTGAGGAATGAGGCCCGTCAAAGCGGGCCTGGTTGGGCCGTCCATAAATGCCCAACCCAACATTTGCGCCGCACTCTTCTAGACTTAATAGGTGGTCGCAGACAGAACCAAGCACGTCGCTTTGGTACAGCTGAATCAACGCCCCCGTGGCAATCTGGGTTTTATGCCCTTTCAGAGGCGCGGCGAAGACCGTGCCGGGCACAACAAGATGCCCGCTCAGGGTGCCCTGGCCAACGGCCTGAAATTGCCACGATGCCGTGACGTGGTGTGAGTGCCGCAGCCGACACTTTCGGACGACCGACAACCATCTGGTTTGTCCGTGACCGTGAGGATTGCTGAATGCCTGATGTTGAGTTGCACTTGCCTTTGGTCAACAGCCTGCTGGAGCGCCACAAGGGCTCTGCGGGTGCGCTGTTGCCCATTCTTCATGATATTCAGGAGCGCATTGGGTACATCCCCGATGCCGCCGTCCCCGAGATTGCCCATGCGCTGAACCAGAGCCAGGCCGAGGTTCGTGGGGTGATCAGTTTTTACCACGATTTCCGTACCGCGCCGCCCGCCCGGCATATCCTGCGGCTGTGCCGAGCAGAGTCGTGCAAGAGTCGTGGTGCCGAGCAGTTGGCCGCGCAGTTGCGCGAGCGGCTGCAACTGGACGATCACGGCAGCAGCGCGGATGGGAGCATCAGTTTGCGGCCGGTGTATTGCCTGGGCGCTTGCGCCTGTTCGCCGGCGCTGGAACTGGATGGGCGGGTGCATGCGCGGTTGAGTGCCGAGCGGCTGGATGCATTGCTCGATGCTTGCCGGGAGGACGCATAATGCCCGCTTTCTATGTGTCTCGTGATTCGGTAGCCCGTGCCGTGGGTGCCGAAGAGGTTGTGGAGGCCCTTATCATCCATGGCCGGGGGCGCGTCGTGCCGCTGGTGATAAACCGCACCAGCTCGCGTGGCCTGTACTGGCTGGAACCATTGCTGGAAGTGGACACGCCGCAAGGTCGTTTCGGCTTCGGCCCACTGACTGCTGACGATGTACCGTCAGTGCTCGAAGCCCTGAAAGGCGAGCCGTCTGCTCATCCTTTGGCCCTGGGTCTGGTGGAAGAGTTGCCCTATCTCAAAACTCAACAACGCCTGCTGTTTGCCCGCGCCGGCATCACACAGCCGCTGTACATCGACGATTACCTGGATCATGGCGGTTTCGAGGGTTTGAAAAGAGCCGTCATCCTCGGTGGCGAACGGACTGCGACTGAAGTGTTCGACTCAGGCCTGCGTGGCCGTGGCGGCGCGGCCTTCCCCGCCGGGATCAAATGGCGCACGGTGCGCGCGACCGAAGCGGCGCAAAAGTACATTGTGTGCAACGCCGACGAAGGCGACTCCGGCACCTTTGCCGATCGCATGCTGATGGAAGGCGACCCCTTCCTGCTGATCGAAGGCATGGCCATTGCCGGCCTCTGCGTCGGCGCTACCTACGGCTACATCTATGTGCGCTCGGAGTATCCGGATGCCGTGGCCATCCTGCGCAACGCGCTGGAGATTGCCCGGAAGAATGGTTACCTCGGCGCCAATGTCGGCGGCAGCGGTCAGGCCTTCGATATGGAAGTGCGGGTCGGTGCCGGTGCCTACATCTGCGGTGAAGAAACCGCGCTGCTGGACTCTCTCGAAGGCAAACGCGGGATCGTCCGTGCCAAGCCGCCGATCCCCGCCTTGAAGGGCTTGTTCGGCCAGCCGACGCTTGTGCACAACGTGCTGACCTTGGCCTCGGTGCCGCTGATTCTGGCCAAGGGCGCGCAGTTCTATCGCGATTACGGCATGGGCCGTTCCCTGGGCACCATGCCCTTCCAGTTGGCGGGCAATGTGCGTCGCGGCGGGCTGGTGGAACGCGCGTTTGGCCTGACCCTGCGGGAATTGGTGGAAGACTACGGCGGAGGCACCGCCAGTGGCAGGCCGCTGAAGGCTGCGCAGGTGGGTGGACCGCTTGGCGCCTGGGTGCCGCCTGCGCAATTCGACACGCCGCTGGATTACGAGGCTTTCGCCGGCATCGGCGCGATGCTCGGTCACGGCGGTGTGGTGGTGGCGGACGACACGCTGGACATGGCTCACATGGCGCGCTTCGCCATGGAGTTCTGCGCCGAGGAATCCTGTGGCAAATGCACGCCGTGCCGCATCGGCTCGACCCGGGGCGTGGAGGTGATGGACCGGTTGCTGGCCGCGCAAGACCCGAGCGGTCGCGATGAGCAGGTGATCATCCTCAAGGACCTGTGCGACACCCTGCAATACGGTTCGCTGTGTGCGTTGGGCGGCATGGTGTCCTTTCCGGTCGCCAGCGCCCTCAAGCACTTCCCCGCCGACTTCGGCTTGTTGCCCTCGGAGGCCGAGCAATGATCACTCTTTTCGACCCGAACACAGACATTGACCTGGGTACTCCTGCCCGCGACAGCCAGGTGCAGGTCACCCTGAACATCGACGGCCGCAGCATCAGCGTGCCCGAAGGCACTTCGGTGATGCGTGCCGCCGCGCTGCTCGGCACCACCATTCCCAAACTCTGTGCCACCGACAGCCTGGAAGCCTTCGGTTCCTGCCGCATGTGCCTGGTGGAGATCGACGGCATGCGCGGTTATCCGGCGTCCTGCACCACGCCTGTTACTGAAGGCATGAGCGTGCACACCCAGACGCCGAAGCTCGCGACCCTGCGCCGCAATGTCATGGAGCTGTACATCTCCGATCACCCGCTGGACTGCCTGACCTGCTCGGCCAACGGCAACTGCGAGCTGCAAACCGTGGCCGGTCAGGTCGGCCTGCGCGAGGTGCGTTACGGCTATGAAGGCGACAACCATCTGGCCGATGTGAAGGACACTTCCAACCCCTACTTCGACTACGACCCGAGCAAGTGCATCGTCTGCAACCGCTGTGTGCGCGCTTGCGAGGAAACCCAAGGCACCTTTGCCCTGACCATTACCGGGCGCGGTTTTGAATCCCGGGTGGCGGCTGCGGGTGGGGATAACTTCCTCGATTCGGAATGCGTGTCCTGCGGCGCCTGTGTGCAGGCCTGCCCTACTGCGACGCTGATGGAAAAAAGCGTGGTCGAACTGGGCCAGCCCGAGCGCAGTGTGATCACCACCTGCGCCTATTGCGGCGTGGGTTGCTCGTTCCGCGCCGAGATGAAAGGCGACCAGCTGGTGCGCATGGTTCCGGACAAGAACGGCCAGGCCAACCACGGCCACTCCTGCGTCAAGGGGCGCTTTGCCTGGGGCTACGCCACTCACCCGGATCGCATCACCAAGCCGATGATCCGTAAGCACATCAACGACCCTTGGCAGGAAGTGAGCTGGGATGAGGCGGTGACCTACGCCGCCAGCGAGTTCCGCCGGTTGCAGCAGAAATATGGTCGCGATTCCATTGGCGGCATCACCTCCAGCCGCTGCACCAACGAAGAAACCTACCTGGTGCAAAAGCTGGTGCGCGCCGCGTTCGGCAACAACAACGTCGACACCTGTGCGCGGGTCTGCCACTCGCCCACCGGCTATGGCCTGAAACAGACCCTGGGCGAGTCCGCCGGCACCCAGAGTTTCGACTCGGTAATGCAGGCCGACGTGATCCTGGTGATGGGCGCCAACCCCAGCGACGCGCACCCGGTGTTCGCTTCCCAGCTCAAGCGCCGTCTGCGTGAGGGTGCGCGGCTGATCGTCATCGATCCACGCCGCATCGATCTGGTGGACTCGGTGCACGCCCGCGCTGAATATCACCTGGCCCTGCGCCCCGGCACCAACGTCGCCATGCTCAACGCCCTGGCCCATGTGATCGTCACCGAAGGGCTGCTCAACCAGGCCTTTATCGACGCCCGTTGCGAGGGCGGCGATTTCGCCAACTGGAGTGAGTTTGTCAGCCGGCCGGAAAACTCGCCGGAAGTGCTTGGCGCGATCTGCGGCGTGCCCGCTGCCGACATTCGTGCCGCCGCGCGCCTGTATGCCACTGGCGGCAATGCGGCGATTTACTATGGCCTGGGTGTCACCGAGCACAGCCAAGGCAGCACCGCCGTCATGGGCATTGCCAACCTGGCCATGGCCACCGGCAACATCGGCCGCGAAGGCGTCGGCGTGAACCCGCTGCGGGGGCAGAACAACGTTCAGGGTTCCTGTGACATGGGGTCGTTTCCGCACGAGTTGCCAGGCTACCGGCACATCTCCAACGAGGTGGTGCGGGCGCAGTTCGAACAGGCGTGGAACGTCACCCTGCAACCCGACCCGGGCCTGCGTATTCCCAACATGTTCGAGTCGGCCCTGGCCGGCAGTTTCAAGGGCCTGTATTGCCAGGGCGAGGACATCGCCCAGAGCGATCCGAATACCCAGCACGTCACTGCGGCGCTGTCGGCCATGGAGTGCGTGGTGGTACAGGATATTTTCCTCAACGAAACCGCCAAGTTCGCCCATGTATTTTTGCCGGGCAGTTCGTTCCTGGAGAAGGACGGTACTTTTACCAACGCCGAGCGGCGTATCTCCCGGGTGCGCAAGGTCATGGACCCGCTGGGTGGCAAGGCCGACTGGGAAGGCACGGTGGCGCTGGCCAACGCCCTGGGTTACCCGATGAACTACAAACACCCATCGGAAATCATGGATGAAATCGCCAGCCTGACGCCGACCTTCACCAACGTCAGCTACGCCGAACTGGACCGCCACGGCAGCCTGCAATGGCCGTGCAACGCCGCGGCACCGGATGGCACGCCGACCATGCACATCGAGGAATTCGTGCGCGGCAAGGGGCGTTTCATGCTTACCGGCTATGTGCCGACCGAGGAGAAGGTCAACACCCGTTATCCGCTGCTGCTGACCACCGGGCGCATCCTCAGCCAGTACAACGTCGGCGCGCAAACCCGGCGTACCGAGAACGTCGCCTGGCATGACGAGGACCGCCTGGAGATCCATCCGACTGACGCCGAAAGCCGAGGCATCAACGAAAATGACTGGGTCGGCATCGGCAGCCGTGCCGGGCAGACCGTGCTGCGCGCGCGGATCACTGAACGGGTCGCGCCGGGCGTGGTGTACACCACCTTCCACTTCCCTGAATCAGGCGCCAACGTGATCACCACCGACAACTCCGACTGGGCCACCAACTGTCCGGAGTACAAGGTCACGGCGGTGGAAGTCAGCCGCGTGTATCACCCTTCGGAGTGGCAAAAGCGCTTCCAGGAGTTCAGCGAGGAACAGGACCGCTTGCTCAAGGATCGCCGCCACGCCCGTGGTGATAAGGCGGAGGTGCGCCGATGAGCACGGAAAACCTGATCAAGATGGCCAACCAGATCGCCCAGTACTTCGCCAGCCAACCGGACCAGCAACAGGCGGTGCTCAGCGTGCGCAATCACTTGCAGATGTTCTGGGCGCCGAGCATGCGCAAGGAATTGCTGGCCTGGCAGACGGAGCATCAGGGGGCGGATTTACATCCGTTGGTGCAAGAGGCGGTGAGTGGCGCAGGTTGGTAGCGCCTGGAAAAACGCTATCCCTGTAGGAGCCGGCTTGCTGGCGATCGCGGTTCGTCAGGCGACATGTGTGTAGTCTGGATGTCCGTCATCGCCAGCAAGCCGGCTCCTACAGGGTTATGTATCAATTTTAAATGGGGCTTTCACTTTTCAGGTAGAGCGACAACTCATGTTGCCGCTGACAGCCAAGCAACAGCCAAAGCAGAACCCTGGCTTTACGCGGACATAGAAATCCCGCCATCGATGCACCCTTGCGAATCAGATCCATCTCTCCGCCGTGAAAACCATAACTGGCTTGTGCGGTAGAGCCGGAACCGGTGCGGGTCGCGATGATGACAGGGATTCTTTCAGCGATGTGCTCAATCACCGTCGCCCAGCTCTGCGAGACATGTCCGGCGCCGAAACCGGCTATCACCAGCCCGTCATAACCAAGCGCAAGGATGTTTTCCAGAAGCAGCGTGTCAGCCGAGAGGGATGCCTCCAACATCGCAACCTTCTGTGTTGTCCGTTGCGGCAGGGGCAAAACCTTACGCTGATCCGGCGCGCGCAGGTAGTGAACACGGTCTTCCATTATCAGGCCTGCAGGTCCCACGACCGGAGAGGTAAACGCCTGCAACGCCAGCGAATCAGTTTTACGCACGCTGCTCGCTTGATGAATCTCCCCGTTCATCACCACCTGAACACCACGCTTTTGGCTGTTCCTGGCCAGGGCGACGTGGCATGCATCCAGCAGATTCGCCGGTCCCTCGGCCCCGGGCTGTGCTGCCGAGCGCATCGCACCGGTCAGCACCAGTGGTGCTTCGTGGGGCCAAAGGTAATCGAAAAACGTTGCCGTTTCTTCGAGTGTGTCGGTGCCTTGGGTCAACACGACACCCACGGCGCCTTGCTTGATTTGGAGTTGCGCCCACGACAATACAGTCAGTAAAAATCCGAAATCCAGTGAAGCGCTGGGTAGCAGTCCAAGGGTTTCAACGGTCACCTGGGCAAACGTCGCCAAATGCGGTACGGACGCCAGTTGAGTCTCGCCGCTGACGGTCGGGATAACGCCTTCGCCGGCATTCCTGGCTTGCATGCTCACCGTGCCGCCGAGTGCCGCGATGGCGAGTTTGGGCAGTTCCATGTGATACCTCATGTGTTCGGAAAGAGAGGTGGCTGTACCCGGTTCAGGATGGGGTACAGCCCAAAGGTCGGTGGCATTTACCCCGCGATAAGGACGCCGATCAGCGGCACGATCAGCAACGTGCTGATGGCCATGGACAGGACATTGCCGATGTAGGCATGCATGTCGGCCGGCAAACGCTTGGCAATCGCACAGGCCAGAGGCGGTGCGATCAATGCCCCCAGCAATGCACTCGAACCGATCACCAGCCAACTGCCGCCATGGGTCAGAATCGCCGCGGGCACCACCGACACCAGAGGCACGTAAGTGGGGTACCAGCCGCGCAACATCCATTGCCGACGCCAGATCACCACCCCGATGGCCGAGGTCAGCGCTTGTGCAGCGATGATGTGCAGCAGCAGACCTGAACCGTACGCCGGGCTCATCGGGTTCATGCTGTAGGCGAGCAATACCCCGAGTAACAAGCCGAGGCTGGCCAGTTCATTGCCGAAGAATGGCGCTTCGGAAAAGTCTGCCAAGACCCGGCGCATGCTCCAGATCACCCCGTAGTCGGGCGCCTTGGTGGCGGGCGCGGGAGGCTTGGAGGGTGGTGTCGCGGATTGTTCGGACTTCATCAAGCTGGGCCGGTAGCGGCACAGCAGAAAAGCCACGACGCTGGCGACCGCCATGCCCAGGACATTGCCGATCACCGCCGGCAACCCCAACGGGTTACACAGGTAATTGACGATCAGCAGGCACAGGGGCGTGACGAGTACGGCGCCCATGATCGCGCCGTTGATCGTGACCTTCCAGCCACCGCCAAACATCAGCACCATCGCCGCTGGCAGCGACACGAACGCGGCAAATGTCGGTTGCCAGCTGGTGGCGGTCACCGTCCAACCCCACAGCACGTTACTCAGCAGCAGCCCGAGCAGCGAACTGGTGATCAGCCACGGCCATAGCCCGGTGCCATAAGAAATGCTGAAGCCTTGCCAGGTTCTCCCCGTTCGATTCGCCCAGTAGGCGAGATAGGCCCCCGCCAACAGTCCGATCGATGCGAACTCGTGTTTGTAGAACGCCACCTCGCTGATGTCGCCGAGCAGCCAACGTAACCAGGCACTCGGCTGGGGAAGGCTCGACACCATGTCGCTGTAACTCGGCCAATGGGCGGACCAGAACGAACGATTGGTGAATGAAAGCCAGACAATCAGCAGTGTCGCGCCGATCATCAGCACGATGACCGCCACATCAAAAGACGATCTGGGGGCAAGCCGGTTTTTATCGGTTGTGGTTTCCATAAGTCAGGTCCCCCTTATCAACGTGGGAGACATGGGTGCTGGGTGTAGCCGAGCATTTGATCGTAGAGATCGGCTCGACGATCACGATGCAGATCGTTCAGGTTGTTCCAGATGAGGGCGCTGCGGGAGCTGGTCAGGTCGATATCGGCAAACAGGATTTCCTGCTGGTCTGCCGATGCTACGGCGCCAATCGGCCAGCCATTGGTCCCAGCAATCAGCGAGCATCCGAGGTAGCGGGCACCTCGCTCCTCACCAATCCGGCTGGCAGCGGCGATAAACACATTGTTGACGTGTGCCGCCGTCATCGTCAGGTACGACGCCATGCACTTGCCGGCCTCATCGAACAGCGGCGGAGGCGTCCAGACCCAGTTATTGACGCTGCAAATGATGTCGGCGCCTTGCTGACTCAGGATGCGCGGTACCTCCGGGAACCAGATGTCCCAGCAAATCAACATCCCGATGCGGCCAATGGGCGTATCAAAAACCGGAAAACCAAGATCGCCCGGTGTGAACCAGAGTTTCTCCAGATTCCACAAATGGGCTTTTCGATACTTGCCGATGAAACCGTCAGGGCCAACAAGTATTGAGGTGTTGAAGAGCCGCATGCCGTCGCGCTCGGCCAGGCCGGCCACGATGTAGACGCTGTGTTTGGAGGCAAAGTCGATCCAGAGTTGCGCGCTTGGCCCGCCGGGTATCAACTGCGCATGCTCAAAAGCATCCTGCCGATTGCTGAAGAAATAACCGGTGCTGCATAGCTCAGGCAGCACGATGAGGTTCGCACCACCGGTGACCGCCTCCAGCGCCAGTTCCAGGCTACGACACAGATTTGCATCGCAATTTTCGATGCCGACTTGTGGATCGAATTGCACGACTGCTACACGCACAGGGCTTGTTGGCTCGCTCATTTCGGGTGACCTATTTTTATTGTTTTTCACGCTGTTTCAGTGCGTGTTTATGAGAGTCGAAATGCCAGTGGGTGTAAGTCAGATACTTCCTTGAGTGCTGTAGTCTTTGTCCGAAGATGTATGTTCGAAAAAGTAAAAAGGGCCTGCATTTGCAGACCCTTTTTGTGGGACGTAATGGTAGCGACTGGAGAAACGCAATTCCTGTAGGAGCCGGCTTGCTGGCGATCGCGGTTCGTCAGGCGACATCTGTGTCGACTGTACGTCCGCGATCGTCGGAACTCCGCCCCAGCAAGCCGGCTCCTACAGGGTGCGCACCTCGTTATTTTTGGTGCGTGCCCTGTTCAGCTCAAAGCAGATGCTGAGAAATCAGTTTGGAAATTGCCACCATCGACGTCCTGCCGGTGAATTCGAATTTCACTCTCCCCAACGATGAAAAATAAATCTCCAGCTCAGAATCCAGATCAAACGTCCCCGACGTTTCCACCGAATACGCCACGATGTTTTTGTACGGCAACGAGGTGAAGTCTTTTTTGCTGCCGGTGATGCCCTGCACGTTCACCGCGATGATGCGTTTGTTGGTGAAGACCACGCCGTCGCGCATGGATTTGTACGAGTCGATGACCTGTTCCCCGTTGAGCAAAAGGTCGGCTACACGCTCGGCGTATTCGTCGTTCTGCTTGAGCTTGAAGAATCCCTTGTTGTTGAAATCAATCATTTCCCGCTCCTGTCTGGGGCTCGAGTTGCTTGCGGTATTTGTCGTTGATGGCGTACGCCGGGGATTGCGCGGTCAGCAGGATAACCAGCGCTGGCAGGATGATTCTGTTCATGTTTACCCTCTTCTTCGCGAATGCCTGCATATAGCATGAATGACTCACTTTAGCCTGCGCACGCATTTGAGTCTGTCAGTACACAAGGGCAGCAGCGCCCACCTGCGTTATCATCGCTGCCCTGTTTCCCAAGAGCCCTGCCCCCGGATGTCCGATACTCTGCCATTGCCTGAAGACCCTCAATCGCTGCCACCCGTGCTGGCGGGCCCGCTGTTGCGGCGCCTGGAACCGACGCGGCTGGTGCTGTGGCTGGTGGGTTCGCGGGCGCTGGAGTTGACGCTGCGCTTGCAGGGCGTGGGCGATATTCGCCTCGATGCCGGGCAATGCACGGTCGTTGCCGTGGGTACCCATGCGTTTGTGCACCTGATCGATGTGGCGCTGGACGCCGCCCTGCCCTGCGATGAGGTGATCGAGTACGACCTGTTGATCGATGACGGCACGGGCATCGCCACCTGGGCGCCGCATCTGTTGTATGGCGATGCGGCTGCGCCGAACTTCGTCCTGCATGCGCGCATCGAGCAGTTGCTGCACGGTTCCTGCCGCAAACCCCATCACCCGGCGCCCGACGGCCTGCTGTGCGTCGATCAGCTGTTGGCGCAAGAGCACCTGGCCAGCGAGCGTCCGGCGCTGCTGATGATGAGCGGCGACCAGGTCTACGCCGACGATGTCGCCGGGCCGACCCTGCGGGCGATCCATGCCTTGATCGAACGGCTGGGGCTTTTCGGTGAGCATCTGGCTGGCGCCATCGTCAGCGACAGCGCCGAGCTGTACGGGCACGCCGCCTGTTATTACCACCGGGCGGATCTGCTGCCGGCGCTGCAAAGCAACGAAACCCTGCGCGAGCGGTTTTTCGGGGGTGCGCGCAAGCCGATTTTCACCAGCAGCAGTGCCGACAATCACCTGGTGACCTTCGCCGAAGTCATGGCCATGTACCTGCTGGTCTGGTCGCCGACGCCCTGGACCCTGATCGCGCCCAAACCGCCGAAGTTGATCAAGGAACGACGCGAGCGTTATGCCCTGGAACAGACGCGCATCGACGCGTTCAAGGCTGGCCTGGACAAGGTCGCGCGAGCGCTGGCACACGTGCCGACGCTGATGATTTTCGATGATCACGACATCACCGACGACTGGAATCTTTCCGCGCAATGGGAGGAAACGGCCTACGGCCATCCGTTTTCCCGGCGCATCATCGGCAATGCACTGCTGGCCTACATGCTGTGCCAGGGCTGGGGCAACAACCCGGATGCGTTCGTTGATGTGCTGGAAAAAACCCGTTCACTCAGCGCCACCGGCGATGACCATTACCTGGACAGCGATGTCCAGGACGCGCTGATCGATGAGCTGCTGCGCTTCCAGCACTGGCACTACGTGCTGCCCACCACGCCGGCCATGGTGGTGCTCGATACCCGCACGCGGCGCTGGCGCAGCGAGATGAACCTCAAGCAACCGTCGGGCCTGCTGGACTGGGAAGCCCTCAGCGAACTGCAGCAGGAACTGCTCGATCACCCTTCGGCGATCATCGTGTCGCCGGCGCCGATCTTCGGCGTCAAGCTGATCGAAACCGTGCAACGGGTGTTCAGCTGGCTGGGTTATCCACTGCTGGTAGACGCCGAGAACTGGATGGCCCATCGCGGCGCGGCCCAGGTGATCCTGAACATTTTCCGCCACTCGCGCACGCCGGGTAACTACGTGGTGCTGTCCGGCGATGTGCATTATTCCTTCGTCTACGAAGTGCTGATCCGCCACCGCAAGGCCGGCCCACGCATCTGGCAGATCACCAGCAGCGGCATCAAGAACGAGTTCCCGCCGGCCCTGCTGGAGTGGTTCGACCGCCTCAATCGCTGGCTGTATTCCCCGCGTTCGCCGCTGAACTGGCTGACCAAGCGTCGGCGCATGCGCATCGTGCCTCACGTTCCGGAGCATGCTGAAGCAGGTGAGCGCCTGTGGAATTCGGCGGGGATCGGCCAGGTGTACTTCAATGAACAAGGGCAGCCACGGGATATTTTCCAGCATAACGCCAATGGCTCGCCGAAGACGCGGATGGTGGCGCCTGAAGGTGATATCTGAAGGGCTGGACTGAGAACCTGTGGGAGCGGGCTTGCTCGCGAATGCGGTCTACCAGTCCCTATTGGGGTGTCTGTCAGACCGCATTCGCGAGCAAGCCCGCTCCCACAGTTTGATCGGTGTCGCTCATGGATTTAACCCGAACCCTGATCATCGGCAACTCCGGCTCCGGCAAGAGCTGGCTGGCGCAGCGGCTGGCTGAGCGTTTGCAGGTGCCCTGGACCGATCTCGACCGCGTTCACTGGCTGTCCGACGAACACAGCATCGCCCGTCCCCGCGCCGAAGCCTTGGCCATGGCGCGAATCGCGGCCGAGCAAGAGCGCTGGGTGATCGAAGGTGTGTATGGCTGGATCGCCAGCGAACTCCTGCCCCGCACGACTGCGCTGATCTGGTTGAGCATTGCCGACGAGGTATGCGTCGCCAATATTCGTCAGCGTGAAGTCAATGACGATGAACGTCTGATCGCGTTGCTGGAGTGGGCGGGCAGTTATCGTCAGCGTGACGGTTCCAGCGGATACACGGCCCATCAGCGGCTATTCGACGGGTTTACCGGTTGCAGAATTCAATTGATGGACCGGACTGAAATCGCAGATTTCGCCTTTATCAGATAAGGACTACAGCGTTCTCGGAAACGTCCCGAGGAGCTTTCGGCGATACTCGGAAGACACGTTGATGCGCTCATTGCGCAATGACCATTCGGAGATATCGCCTTGTCGACCTGTACTCATTTCTGTACAGTCCTTGCATCGAGCGAGGATTTCACCATGCACACCATCAATTACACCACCGCACGCGCGCACTTGGCCGAGACCATGGATCGCGTCAATGAAGACCGCACCCCGCTGCTGGTCACGCGCCAGAAAGGCGAGCCGGTGGTGATGATGTCGCTAGCCGAATACAACGCCCTCGAAGAGACCGCCTACCTGCTCCGCTCCCCCGCCAATGCCGAACGCTTGATCAAATCGATCGGCAACCTGCGCGCCGGGAAAACCAAGTCACGGCAACTCATTGAAGAATGAACATCGAGTTCACTCCTGAAGCTTGGGATGACTACCTGTGGTTTCAGCAAAACGACAAGGCGGGACTCAAGCGCATCAACCTGCTGATCAAAGCCATCCAGCGTGAACCTTTCGAGGACCTCGGAAAACCGGAACCGCTCAAACACAATTTAAGCGGCTTCTGGTCGCGCCGGATCACGGCTGAACATCGCTTGGTCTACACCATCGAAGACGGTGAGTTACGCGTTGTGATGTGCAGATACCACTACTGAACTCACCCCCCTGACAATCATCTCCACCTCCCGCTCATCAATCGTCAAAGGCGGCAACAAGCGAATGGTCTGCCCCCGCGTCACGTTGATCAGCAACGCATGATCCCGCGCGGCGATCAGGCTCAGGTCGCGGATCGGTTGCTTGAGTTCGATGCCGATCATCAGGCCCTGGCCGCGGATCGCCAGGACGTTTGGATTGTCGGCCAACTCCATGCGCAACCTGGCCAACAGGCGTTCGCCCTGGCGCCGGGCGTTTTCCAGCAGGCCTTGTTCCTCGATGATGTCCAGCACCGTGCAACCGACCCGACAGGCCAGCGGGTTGCCGCCGAACGTGCTGCCGTGGCTGCCGGGGGTGAAGAGTTCGGCGGCTTTGCCACGGGCCAGGCAGGCGCCGATCGGCACGCCGTTGCCCAGGCCTTTGGCCAGGGTCATGACGTCCGGGACGATGCCTTCGTGCTGGAACGCGAACCACTGCCCGGTACGGCCGATGCCGGTCTGGATTTCGTCGAGCATCAACATCCAGGCGCGCTGGTTGCACAGTTCGCGCACGGCTTTCAGGTAACCGGGTGGCGCCAGTTGCACGCCGCCTTCGCCCTGGATCGGCTCCATCAGGATCGCCACGATGCGCGAGCCGTGTTCCTGCTGCACCTTGTCCAGCGCCTTGAGGTCGCCGAAGGGCACCTTGACGAAATCCCCCGGCAACTTGTTGAAGCCCAGGCGCACCGCCGGGCCATCGCTGGCGGACAGGGTGCCGAGGGTGCGGCCGTGGAAAGCGTTGTGCATGACCACCACCAACGGCTGCTCGATGCCTTTGCTCCAGCCATGCAGCCGGGCGATTTTCAATGCCGTTTCGTTGGCTTCGGCCCCGGAGTTGTTGAAGAACGCCCGGTCCATGCCGGCCAGCCCGGTCAGCTTGCGCGCCAGTTGTTGTTGCCAGTCGATGCTGTAGAGGTTGGAGGTATGCAGCAACAGGCCGGCCTGCTCGCTGATGGCCGCGACGATTTTCGGGTGCGAGTGGCCGACGTTGGTCACCGCCACCCCGGCCACCGCGTCCAGGTACTCACGACCGGCCTGGTCCCACAGGCGCGTGCCCAGGCCCTTGTTGAAACTCAGGGCCAAGGGTTGGTAAGTGCTCATCAGGCAGGCGGCGGTCATGGCATCAGGCTCCATCAAGGGTCGGTGTTTTTGCAGTATGGTTAGCCACCTGAGCTGGATAAATACTGCAATACTTCAATCATTTTAAAGTCGAGCTTGATAATGGACCTGTTCCAGGCAATGACCGTGTACGTCAAAGTGGTGGAATCCGGCAGCATGACCGGCGCCGCTGCGCAGTGCAAAATGTCCACCACCATGGTCGGCAATCACCTCAAGGCGCTCGAGCAGCGCCTGGGTGTGCGCCTGCTCAACCGCACCACCCGGCGCCAGCGGCTGACCGAATTCGGCACCGCGTATTACCAGCGCTGCCTCGAAGTGTTGGGGCTGGTGGCAGACTCTGAACGCCTGGCCGAGCAAGCGGTCGATGAGCCCAGTGGCACCCTGCGCATCTCGGCGCCCCTGACCTTCGGCACGGAAAAACTGGCGCCGGCCCTGAGCGAATTTGCCCTGCTCTACCCGCGGGTAAAACTCGACGTGATGCTCACCAACCGTCGCCCGGACATGCTCGAACACGGTCTGGACGTGGCCTTTCGCCTGGGAGCCCTGGAGGCGACCACCCTGATTGCCCGCCCGCTCATCAACTACACCCTGACCATGTGCGCCTCCCCGGCGTACGTGGCCCGGCGCGGCGCGCCGCTGAAACCGGAAGACCTGCGCCACCACGACTGCCTGTCGTTCGCTTATCCGGCCGGGGATGACTGGCACTCGGTGGAAAAGGAATGGCGCCTGGCCGGCCCCGAAGGTGAAGTCTCGGTGGCGGTCAGCGGCCCGATGCTGATCAACAGCTCGGCGGGGCTGCATCAGGCCGCGCGCACCGGCATGGGCATCGTGATGTTGCCCGATGTCCTGGTCGAGCAGGACATCCAGGACGGCAAGCTGCTGGGCTTGATGCCCGGCTTCACCCCGCCGAGCCGGCCGATGAACCTGATGTATGCCCAGGACCGCTACCGCCTGCCGAAATTGCGACGTTTCGTCGACTTCGCCCTGCAGATGTGGGGCAAGCACTAGCAGGTCCACCGGGCCTTGAACTACTCTCCCTGACTAGGCAGGACATTTGCTATCAGGCAGGCGTCAGGGGGAGCAGCGATGGGAGAGGCATCGAGTATCGAGCCCTTGAAGTTCAATGTCTCTGACATGAACGAAGGCATGCTGCACACCATCATGGAGTTGGTCAGCGACGGCATCTGGGACTGGAATGCTAACACCGGCTTCGTCTACCGCAACAGCCGCTGGTACGAAATGCTCGGCTACACGCCACACTCCCTGGACAACAACGCATTGACCTGGGAAAACATCATCCACCCCGATGATTTCCCGCAGGTCATGGCCCTGTTCGATGACTACCTGAAACAGCACACGCCGGTGTATCAGGCCGAGTACCGCTGCCGCGCCCACGACGGCAGTTATATCTGGATCGAAGACCGCGGCCACGTCCTGGCCCGCAATGCCGACGGTTCGGTGGCGCGGATGGTCGGCGCCCACCGCAGCATCGAAGACAGGAAACGCCTGCTCGAAGCGCTCGAACGGCGCAATCAGTCCCTTGAAGCCATCGTCGAAGAACGCACCCGTGAGCTGTCCAGGGTCAATCAGCAACTGCAGGTACAACTCGAAGAAAACCGCAAGCTGGCGCAAACCGATGCCCTGACGTCGATCGCCAATCGCTATCGCCTGGAACAGACCCTGCCCCAGGAATGTGAGCGGGCCCAGCGCTTTCGACAGCCGCTGTCGTTGATCGCCATGGACATCGACGACTTCAAGACCATCAACGATCACTACGGCCATGCCCTGGGCGACGCCGCCTTGGTGCAGGTGGTCGAACGTGTGCTGCGCTTTGTGCGTGACGGTGACCTGCTGGCCCGTTGGGGCGGCGACGAATTCATCGTGATCCTGCCCGACACCCCGCTGGCCGAGGCCATAACCCTGGCCGAAAAAATCCGCGAGGGCCTGGCGGACTTGCCCGCCGTAGGCGACTTTCGGGTGACCATGAGTTTCGGCGTGGTCCAGCGCTTTGAGGAAGAGCAAAAGACCGGCCTGATGGCCAGGGCCGATCAGGCACTGTATCGGTCGAAAATCGCCGGCAAGAATGTGATCAGCGGATAACCGCCGTCACATCCCCGCCTTCACCAGCACCGGTTTGTCCTGGTAACGATCCGGGTACAGCTGCTTGAGCTGCGCCACCTTCGGCAAGTCGTTGATCACGATGTAGGGATAGGTCGGGTGCTCGGTCAAAAAATCCTGGTGTTCCTCTTCCGCCGGGTAAAAACCGTTGAAGCTTTCCAGCTTGGTCACGATCGGCTTGTCGAACGCACGCGCGGCGTCGAGCTGGGCGATGTAGGCCTGGGCGACCCGTTGCTGTTCGCCGCTCTTGGTAAAAATCGCCGAACGATACTGGGTGCCGGTGTCCGGACCCTGGCGGTTGAGTTCGGTGGGGTTGTGCGCCACGGAAAAGTAGATCTGCAGCAAGGTGCCGTAGCTGACCTGGCTCGGGTCGAAGGTCACTTCCACCGATTCCGCATGCCCGGTATCGCCACCGCTGACGCGGTCGTACTGGGCGGTATTGGCTGCACCACCGGCGTAACCGGACACGGCATTTTTTACGCCTTTGACATGCTGGAACACCCCTTGGACGCCCCAGAAGCAGCCCCCGGCGAATACCGCGGTTTCGCTGCGGGCCTGGGTGGTTTCGTCGATGGCCGGTGGCGGCAGCAGTACCCCTTCTTCAGCCCCACCGAGGGAAAACGCCGAGCATTGGCCGATGATGCCGGCAGCGGCCAGCCCCAACAGGGTACGGCGCCAGGTGAACAGGCTTTTCATGTCACAGACTCCAGAAGGATGCAGATAAATTCAGACGGTGCCGGGCTCGAACTTCAGCGCCAGGCCGTTCATGCAGTAGCGCAGGCCGGTGGGTTTCGGCCCGTCGTCGAAGACATGGCCCAGATGCCCGCCGCAACGCCGGCAGTGCACCTCTTCGCGCAGCACCCCGTAGGAACGGTCCTGGCGGGTGGCCACGGCCTTGTCCAGCGGCGCCCAGAAACTCGGCCAGCCGGTGTGGCTGTCGAACTTGGTCGCCGAGGAGAACAGCGGCAATTGGCAACCGGCACAGGCGAACGTGCCGTCGCGGTGCTCGTTGTTCAGTGGGCTGCTGTAGGCGCGTTCGGTGCCTTCTTCGCGGAGGATTTCGTACTGTTCGTCGCTGAGGATGGCGTGCCATTCGCTGTCGCTGTGGGTCACTTCGAAGGCCTCGGCGGCGCTGGCATCGCTGATCAAGGCCGTGCCTGTGGAAAACTTCGGCAACAGGCCGATTGCCAGGGCTGCCACCCCCAGCCCGCCGCTCGTTAGCAGAAATTGCCGTCGTGAAAACATGCTCGCCTCCAGAAATCCAGGGGTGTTTCATGGAACACAGCCTAGGCTTTGGGTGATCGCCAAATCCTCACGGGAAGTTAAACAATTCGTGATAACTCGGGCGCCGAAAAAACCGCACAATGGGCCCTTGACGGACTTCACTGACTTGACTGATTTAACTGTAGGAGCTGCCGCAGGCTGCGATCCTTTGATCTTGATCTTTAAAAACAAGATCAAAAGATCGCAGCCTTCGGCAGCTCCTACAGTGAGTGGCATTACGCACCCTGCGCAGAAGGATTGAGCTGGATGGAACAGACCAAACGCATCCTCGTGGTCGAGGATGACCTGCATATCGCCGACCTCATCTGCCTGCACCTGCGGGACGAGCAGTTCGAGGTGGTGCACAGCGCCGATGGCACTGAAGGCATGCGCCTGCTGCAACAGGGCAACTGGGATGCGCTGATCCTCGACCTGATGCTGCCCGGTGTCGACGGCCTGGAAATCTGCCGGCGCGCCCGCGCCATGGCCCGCTATACACCGATCATCATCACCAGTGCGCGCTCCAGCGAAGTGCACCGGATTCTCGGCCTGGAACTGGGTGCCGACGACTACCTGGCCAAGCCGTTTTCCATGCTCGAACTGGTGGCCCGGGTCAAGGCGTTGCTGCGTCGGGTGGAGGCCATGGCACGCAACCTGAAGATGGACGCCGGCAGCCTGCTCATCGACGGCCTGGCCATCGACCCGATCACCCGCGAAGTGGCCCTCGACGGCCGGCGCCTGGACCTCACGCCCCGGGAGTTCGACCTGCTGTACTTTTTCGCCCGCCAGCCGGGCAAGGTATTTTCGCGCATGGACCTGCTCAATGCCGTGTGGGGCTACAGCCACGAAGGCTACGAGCACACCGTCAACACCCACATCAATCGCCTGCGCGCCAAGATCGAGGCCGACCCGGCGCAACCGGTACGCATCCTCACGGTCTGGGGTCGCGGTTACAAATTCGCCACCGGTGAGGAGCCGCAGCCATGAGGCTGACCCTGACGCAGCGCCTGTCCCTGGTGTTCGCCGTGCTGCTGCTGGTGTGCTGCGGCACCTCGGCGTGGCTGCAGGTGCGTTCCAACCAGATGCATGAACAGGAAGTGGTGCAAGGCTTGTCCCGGGACCTGGCGCAGCACATCGCCAGTGACACGGTGCTGATGGACACCCAGGGCCTGATGCCCAATGCCGTGCGCGATCTGTTCAGCAAGCTGATGCAGGTCAACCCCAGCGTCGAGGTTTACCTGCTGGACACCGAGGGCAAGATCGTCGGCAGCGCCGCGCCCGAAGGCCGGATCCGCCGTGAGCGCGTCGACCTGGCGCCGATCCAGCGCCTGCTGCGGGGCGATGCCTTGCCGATTGCCGGCGATGATCCGCGCAGTGTCGATGGGCGCAAGGTGTTCAGCGCCGCGCCGTTGAAGGTCGACGGCAAGCCGGTCGGTTATCTCTACGTGGTGCTGTTGGGTGAAGACCACGATCGCCTGGCCGAGCGCGGCGCCACCAGTGCGGCACTGAATACTGCCCTGCTGTCCATCGGCCTGGTCGCGCTGCTGTGCCTGATTGCCGGCCTCACTGCGTTTGCGTTGATCACCCGACCCTTGCGCCGTCTCACCGACACCGTCAGCCAGTTCGACATCGACGGCGTCCCGGTCTCGCCGGCCCTGCCCGTCACTGTGGACAAAACCGCCAGCCATGACGAGATCGCCATACTCGACGCCACGTTCCGGCAGATGCAGGCGCGCCTGGGCGAACAATGGCGCTCCCTGACCCGCCAGGACCAGGAGCGCCGCGAACTGGTGGCGAACATCTCCCACGACCTGCGCACGCCGCTGGCGTCGCTGCATGGCTACCTGGAAACCCTGTCGCTCAAGGACGCCACGCTGTCACCCGACGACCGTCGTCGCTATCTCGGCATCGCCCTGGATCAAAGTCGCAAGGTTGGCGGTCTGGCGCAGTCGCTGCTTGAGCTGGTGCGGCTGGAGCATGGCTTCGTGCAGCCGGTGCTGGAGCGGTTTTCCCTGACCGACCTGGCCCAGGACATCTTCCAGAAATTCGAATTGACCGCCGAGGCGCGCCAGGTCGAATTGAAGGCCACGTTCGCCCCCAACGTGTCTGCGGCCTGTGCGGACCTGGGATTGATCGAGCGGGTGTTGACCAACCTGTTCGACAACGCCTTGCGCCATACGCCGCCAGGGGGCGAGATTGAACTGGGGTTGCGTCCGCAGGGGGCGTTCATTGAAGTGACGGTCAGCGATACCGGGCCGGGTATTGCTCCGGAGTTGCGCGAAGGGCTGTTTTTGCGGCCGTTCAATATCGGTGGGGCACGGCGTGATGGTGGGTTGGGGTTGCGGATTGTGCATCGCATCCTGCAATTGCATGGGCTTGAGATTCAGTTGGTCGACAGGCCGGGGCGTGGGGCGACGTTTCGGTTTTCATTGCCGATCGATGATCAGACCGCGGCGGCACTGGCGGTGCGATCCATGAACCTGAATACACCGGGGCAGGCCTGACAGACTGTGGTGACTGCATCGCCAGCAGGCTGGCTCCCACAGTGTTTTGGGTCGGCCACAGATTTAGCGTACACCCAATTCCCCTGTAGGAGCCGGCTTGCCGGCGAAGGCGCCCGAAAGACAGGGGCAATGTTCAAGGACGCCTTCGCTGGCAAGCCAGCTCCTACAGGGTGTGTGTGTCGTGATTTTGTCCGTTGGCCTGTTGGGCCGTGACAACGCCGCCCCGGTCCAATAGATTAGGCGGCCTGAAAAGCCCTCGGGCTTTCTCGCCCCTATTCAAGTTCAAAGAAGTAGTGAAATTTCAATGTCAGATTCCAACACCGCTGAATCCGTAGTCACCCTGTCGTCCAAAGCGGAATACGAAAACTCCATCAATCTTTCACAGCACGTATCCCAGGCCAAGACCATCAGCGAGATGGTCCTGGACGCGTTTCAATCCACCCGCGAAAGCGAGCAGATCCGCGAGCTGCGCGCCGCGATCCGCCAGGCCCACGACAGCTTCGACGACGACAAGGCCTACGAATTGATGGGTCAGCTCAAGCAGCTCAAGGACGACGAGGCCGCCGACATCGCCGCCCTCGAAGACCTGAGCAGCAAGTTCCCGATCAGCCGCATCCTGTCCAGCTTCAAGGACGATCCGGCGTTCCAGGAAATCGTCTACGGCCTGGCCCTCAAGGTGCTGAACCAGACCCACCAGGCCATCAGCAACCCGAGCGGCGGCAAGAGCAAGGCCGCCAAGGCGAAAAAAGAAGTCGAAGTGTTCACCATCAGCAAGGACGGCATCAGCGTCACCTTGCCGCTGCGCACCCCGCGCTCGCGCCTGAGCGTCGACCGTGAAGCCCTGGAATTCCTCGGTTTCACCTTCGTCGGCGAAGGCGACGAGGCCGAGCTGCAAAGCGAGACGTTCCTGGACAACCAGGGCGCCGAACAAGCGGTCAACCGCAAGAACATCATCACCGCCCTGCAACAGCAGACCGCCTTCGACGGCTACAGCATCGCCGCCCAGTAACACCCGCCAGCGCTTCACCAGAGCCCCGCCACCGTGCGGGGCTTTTTATTGCCCGCGATTCCAGCGAAACCGCGTTTAGTGTTCCAGTATCAAGGCCAGAAAAACACTTCCCTTCACCCATCTGCACCACGGGTCCGCCTGCAGGGAGCGTCAACTCACTTTCCAGCCCAGACCTCAGTGGTGCGACTGCTGAGGTCATCATGAACACGCTTCCCTTGTACCGTCAGTTGGCCAACCACTACCTGGACGCGATCCGCAGCGGCACCCTGAAAACCGGCGAGCGCCTGCCGTCGATTCGCCTGATGATGGAAAAACACGCCGTCAGCCTGTCCACCGCCGTGCAGGTCTGCCGCGAGCTCGAGGACTATGGCGTACTGGAAGCCCGACCGCGCTCGGGCAATTACATCCGCCAGCCCGACACGCCGGGCAAAGCCGTCGCGATCAGCCTGCCGCCGCCACTGGATACGGGCGTCTATGTCGGCATCCACGAGCAAGTGTCAGCGGTGCTCAAGGCCAGCCAGCGCGCGACGGTCAAGGTCAACTTCGCCAGTGCCTACTGCGCTCCGCCGCTCTATCCGCTGAAGGTCTTGCAGGACAACATGATCAAGGCCTTGCGCCAGGACCCGCATCTGCTCGATACCAGCAGTTCGACCAGCGGCCACAGTGACCTGCGCAACGTCCTGGCCCGGCGGATGCTGACCGCCAAGACTCACCTGAGCGCCGAACGCATCGTGATCACCCACGGCGCCACCGAGGCGATCAACCTGGCCTTGCGCGCCGTAACCCGCCCCGGCGATACCGTGGCCGTGGAGTCGCCGACCTTCTACGGCCTGTTGCAGATTCTCGAAAGCCTCAACCTGCGGGTGCTGGAAGTCCCGGCCTCGACCCCTGCGGGGATTCACCTGCCGGCCCTGGAACAGCTGCTACAAGGGCCGGAACCCATCAAGGCGCTGATCGTCATGCCCAACCTGCACAATCCACTGGGCAGCATCATGCCCGACGCTCACAAGGCGCGGCTGGTGAAACTCTGTGCCGAGCACGATACGGTGCTGATCGAGGACGATACCTACGGCGACCTGGTGGACACCGAGCAACCGCTGTCCACCCTCAAGCACTGGGACCGCACCGACAGCGTGATCTATTGCGCTTCGCTTAACAAAACCCTGGCCCCGGGCCTGCGCCTGGGCTGGATCAGCGCCGGCAAATGGCACGACCGCGTGGAAATGCTCAAGCACACCCAGACCCGTGGCTGCGAGAAGTTGTCGCAGCTGGCGGTCAGTGCGTTCATGGCCACGCCTTCCTATGAACGCTACCTGCGGCGCCTGCGCAAAACCCTGACCCAGCAGCGCCAGCAGATGAGCGCGGCGATCTTGCGCTACTTTCCCGAGGGCACACGGGTGACCAATCCCCGGGGCGGGACGTTGCTGTGGGTAGAGCTGCCGGCGCAGTATTCGTCCATGATGCTTTTTCATGACGCGTTGAACGTCGGTATACAGATTTCACCTGGGGATATCTTTTCCAACACCCGGCGTTTCCATCACTTTATGCGCATAGGTTGCGGAGCGCCGTATTCGCCAAGGATTGATGAGGCGCTGCAAACCCTGGCCCGCCTCCTCAAAAACCAGGCTTAACACGCCCCCTGTAATTGGATGGACTCGCCCCAGCCGAGGCGTCAATGCGCCACGGTGGCAGTCTAAACAGCCAACGGCAGCGAGGGCGAGTCCATGAAAAAGCATAGTTCGATTGATCAATCCCTGTC